>Ga0307507_10000771_pt1 | contig 70357 bp, 44 predicted proteins | sample 7_EM_MG_FD_207223 | JGI IMG/M metagenome (GOLD analysis project Ga0307507, IMG submission 207223) | Populus trichocarpa ectomycorrhiza microbial communities from riparian zone in the Pacific Northwest, United States - 7_EM | ecosystem: Host-associated > Plants > Roots > Unclassified | place... | reverse complement strand
ATGTATATAGTTAACCTCTATTAAGAATTAAGCAATTCTGTTAAAGAATGGTTGTTCCTAATCCTCTGGGGCAATTAACCTTCTATTGGGCGCCCAAATTAGCTCTAAAAATAGGGTTTCCAACACCATAATTGCTCGCGCTATACCGTCCTTGTATGAGAGAGCTTTAAACGTAACGGCGTATCAAATTTGAACGTAAAGCCTTACACGCCTCATAGTAAAATCAACTGTTCCTGGCTATTGACCGGTATACCGTAGATGAACGGTGTACCAAGATAACGTTAAAACGCGGCTTTACTGTATTCTGAAACCAGTAAGACGACGCTGGGTTTGCTCGTCCTTTTATGAATTGATGCGCCCCGTGCTTTTGTAATGCAGCCGCGGCCTGAAAAACAGTCAGCTAGATTGGGGCTTAATGCCATTGTTTCTGGGAGCTTACTTCAGTAAAAAATTTGAGTAATGAAGGGAGGAAGGCATGGTAACGAAGCCCGTGTGGATGAGTTTGGTCGGGCCATTTCTGACTGGCAAAGTAGGATAAGAGAAAAGGGAGGAAGGGCCGTAAGGCACAGACCTCGCCTAGGCAAAAGTGTGCTTAAGCTGCTGCCAGAAAGGCTCGCAATACCAAATAGAGCAACGAATGAGTCAGTGCTGGTGAGTGCTGGTGATATCGTGTGGGCACCCTACACTACCCGGCAGATGAACAAAACGTACAGTAATGACCGAAAAGAACAACATCAATCATAGAAGCATGACGAGTGCTCCTAGCTATCATTGTTGATTTAACACGTCTGTCAATTTGCACATACGGAATGGATACAAATTTCTGCCAAGCCTCCTTCCTTAGACCATCCCTTAGGCTCAAATCTGCGCAGAGTTCAGCAGAAATAGGCAGTAAATAATGGCAAGGCATCGCATTCTTTGAAAACCTCGATTAGTTAATCATAATCTCGGTAGCTTCTCAATAAGTTTATCCACACCTCATTTGCCTTCTTGGTGAAAGTAACCCAGTGCAAAATATAGCAGCAGATCACGCTCCTGGCAGCTTCCTTACTATTGATTACTTGGATTTCCCCAAGTCTACATCAAGGATAACGTATGTCCATGTAAAGGTCATTTAATTCCTGCTTCCCATAATTCTCTCTTCCCTTGTCCTCGCAATCCTAGCTTTCTCCTGTGGCAGTGGTCTCAATTCGTCATTCGGATCTTTGTCCTTCCCACCGCTGGCGTTCTTGGAAGAGATTGAGGAGAGCTGAGAATTTTGACTTTGTTCCCACTGCCGCCGCTGGCGATTGGCCTCATACGCAGCGATGTCGTCAGAAGTAAGTGTTATGAGAGTAGGCGGGCGACGTAGCATTTTGCTTTAGTGAACTGGAGGAAACGAGGCTTTTAGATACTGTGTGTGTGGATGTGTTCGAGTTTGCGGCTGTTTGTGATATTCTGTGCTGGTTGAAAATCTGAGGAAGAAGTAAACAGGTAAGAGGAGGAGTGTCTAAGGTGATTAGTAGTCAAGTAAATGGGGCAACGATATCTAAACAAACACAGAGCTAAGAATGTGAAGGTTTGTATCAATCGTGAATATTCTCTCGGTGTTGAGCTTCGGTGATTTCCGCCGCTAAAAACTGAACCTCACCACCGCCTCCACGCATCCCATCCGAGAGGACTACGTCCTACTAGCTCTCTCAATCATGTACCAGTGGCATGCCCGCCCATCAATGGGCCTTATCGGACGACCGTTGACTCAGGACATTACAAATATAGCCAATGCCTCTCGAAGAACCTTCTGTCTCTCAGCACAGAGCCAAGAATCAAACAACGGCAACCCTCCCAACCCAGGTACATACACTTTCCATGCCTCTGATGCTATCTCGACCCTCTAGATTCTCTTCTTGTCTGGGAAAAACCATCTAATCCGCTCCAGCCCCCCGCACCACACGCGCAGCTCGCGCCTCCGACGCCTTCAAAAAAATAACCTCCATCTCCCCACGCCCACCTCCTCGCCAACCCGGTTCCTACATCTCTCCCACCGCCCGAGGTGGTCTCCGCGAAGCCCGCTTCAAAAGCGGGCAGAATGTCATCCTCAGGTCCGGAAACAATGCCTCCACCTCCGCTGCTTCTACTCCAAGACCTGCCACGCCCGGCGATCGCCCCATAGCTTCTAGAGGCCCACCCGAAGGTGCAAAATTTGTCCGCGCACCTAGCAACCTCCGAATAAGCCGTGTCAGTGTCGGTGGTGGAGCCTCCAGCCCTGCCCGTGGGCCTCCTGGCGCCGCTGCCTTTCGTAATCGTGGACCTCGCACTGGGCAGCGTAGCGGGCCTAAGAGGCGTGAGTTCAAGGACAGGAAAGATAATCAAAGTGGTCGGAGGGAGGTAGAGAAATACGATCCGGCGGAGGAGCTGAGTGATGGGATGGTATTGCAGTTGATGCGGCTGCAGAGCAATGAGTGGGCACAAAAGACATACGAGCCTATGTATGGTGCAGGAGGAGATGCAGTGGCAGAGCTTATGGAAGCTGGGAGGCGGCTAATTGCGGGACAGCCGGCAAAGGAGAAGGCGATTACGAAGAGGGTACTCGAAGAGAAGAAGGAGGCTGGAAAGCTGGTGAAACCGCCGCAATGGCGACGGTGGCAGGAGAAGGGCACTGTAGTGTTTGTGCCGACTGAGGTCGGAGGGAAGCAGGCGCTTGTGCCTTCTCAGTTGGAAACGATACCAGAGAATCTGCTGGGCATGATGGCTAGCAGAGGTAGCACATTTGAAGCGGCAGAGAAACAAGCCAGAGAATTGGTCGGTCGAGGTCCGTATGAGATCAGTGAGCTAGGGCTAAAGGATGGAGGGAAGAGGGAGGATAAATGGGTAGGCAAGGCGACGAGGGGTTTACAGACCAATCCAACATATCCGCCAACTAGCAGGGAGAGGTTTTTAAAGAAGGTGAGTCAGGTAATGGGCGTGTAGGAATAGAGATTTCGGAAGGTCTCCGTGGCCTTCCTGTTAGGCTGTTAAAGTGCTAAGAGTTGCTTCTAACAACTATATAGAAATGTAGTATATATTTGTATCAATGAGGTTCCATGACATCTTCAGTATTTGGGGGCTTCTGCCGTTATTATATCGAAGGCCTAATTTGTATGTTATATATAACTTGTAGGGACTTCATAATTAGAAATGAAATGGCAGCAATTTGAGATATTGATGCCCACACAGACTTATGCTTGTAAACCACTGAGGAGAGCACCTGTTTACGCCCTACGGTATCTGGCCGGCGCATTTTATGGGCTGATTTTGATGCATCTTGAGTTGATTTTTATCGTTGATTTGGGGTGGTATTTGGTGTATTTTAGAGCCAGATTTTGATGCAATCTATAGAGTTCCATTTATAGACTTTATATGCATCTGTTGGAATCACGGTGGGGGGGGGGTTTTGGTTTCAATCGATTTCTTCTCTTCCTTCTACTTCTACAGGTGGAATTTGATGGATCTCCTGAGCTCGCTTAGCTCACGTGGTCAACCCAATTGGTTACAAGCAACTGTGTCTACTATATTACAGAACCTTATTCAGACAGCATCTTATATTAAAAGTTTACGTATTTTGCACTTATACTATATATATAGAGTATATATACATGCCAAAAAAACCCTTTTTATGATAAAAGCTACTGTACTATATAAATTCTACCTGCTCTACCTTACCTGCGCGTCCTCTGCCTCTATTGTTACCTTTATCTTAACCGTTTCCTTTGACTCTGCCTGTGCTTGTGTCTCTGCCCGTACCTCTGTCTCTGTCTCTGTCTCTATCTCTGCCTCTGCCTCTACCTCTGCCTCTGCACCTCTACACCTCTGTTTTTTTTATTCCTATTTAATATTTTATTTCCTTAGGCTTTATATTAGCTACTGTATATAAAAGTAAGAGATATTTAAATAGAAATGAAGTTACAGGGGGAGGTAGAGGGGTAGGGTGGGAGAGTAGGGATGGAGAAAGGGAGAGAGAAAGAAAGAGAGAAAGGGAAGGAGAAAGAGAGAAAACAAGGGAGGGTATATATATACCTTAGGCCTAAGTAAGATTTTTTTGTATAAAGTTTACTAATAAATTTAAGATTTACTTTAGGGTAAAAGGCATTAACTATGGAAAATTTACTAAATTTACTATTGCTTAAGTAGTGTTAAATAATTACCGTATACATACGGGCCAACAGCCGCAGAGAATTGCAAAACACTAGAGAGAGCCCACAACACCTATATAGAATAGGCAAGACGACATGGAGTTTAGTTCTCACTAGAGAAATACCAGCTAATCTATTTTATAGGAAAACGCAACCAGTCTGTAGATTTCTAGCATATAATTTACATCTAAGGCTTTAGGGGTTAACCAGTTTAGGGCCTAAGGGTATTAGGAGTATAGGTAGATAGCAAGCTCCGGTAGAGCGTATATGCGGCATAAGCAGCCCGTAAGGGCTAAGCACAGTATATTGCATTATCTAGGATTGTTAATTCTATATAGGGTCCATGCTTCTAGAAGTTACGCCTTCTATATATAGTAGTTGTCTGGCTAATTATAATATATAGATCTAGTATTTAGGCCATTAGAGAAACTAAAAAAGGCCCCCCTAAATCACTTCTTAAACCACTTTAAAAGGTCCAAACTGCCTGCCTCTAGAGTATAATAGGCGGGTATAAGCGTATAGCTATAGCACTGCTTAAGAAGGAAGCCAATATTCCCCCCCTATAACTATATATTAAAGCTACTGTAATATAAAGGGTGTAAAATAAACGTAACTCTAATGTTATAAAGTATATTAAGATACACCTAAATAAACTATAGAGGGACCCTAGGGTGCTCTATATGTAACGGAACCTTGTAGCAAGAACTACTGCGGGTCCTGTTATTAGGCTGGGTATATAGGTAAGAATAAATTAACAACGTAATAATAACTGGTGGAGTAGTTGCCTAACAGATTAACTCTAATTGTATTCTAAGATTCACTACAAGGAGAGAACTATTTATAGTAGGGACTGAGGTCCTTTAAATACATAACCGTACTCCTAAGAAATCCTCTCTTGTATATAAGGTACGTGTTATCTGTATTAAATATAATATCCCTCTCGTTTAATACAGTTAACGCGTTTAATACCATGTGACCTTAGTTACTATTCCTTATCACATAGTTCTACTAGTTCTATCCTAGACTGTGCCTATATTAACCAACTAGCTTCTGCCAACTCTTCTCTAAGTAGTTATAATATTGTACTTAAAGCGTCCGTAACACTATCTCCCTCCTCTTTATCTTCGTTCTTGAAGATTCCTAACATCTCCAAGTTGTCTACTAGAGGTATAATGTCTGTTTAATTAGTCTGGTTAATATCCTTACTTATTATACCTAAAGCTTCTTCTTCTCTTTTCTAGGTTAAGCGTTGCCTTTATACGGTTTCCTCCATACTATTACTAGGTAAGGTAATGGCGATCCCTTACTCTTGTTGCGCTAAAGAGGGGTTAGTATATGTTGCGTTAGCGAGTCCTTTATCCTAATAACCCTTCTTTTACTTTAAGTGTACTAAAGCAAACGTTTAATTATCCTGTGATGTTCGCTTTATCTCTAATACTAAGTGTACGCGTTCTATGACTTTTAACAGTCTTTAAGTTCCCTAAGTAACTTATTATAGGGTCTTATATTTAATCTACCACTATAAAGCTTAATGGTAAGCTGGCCTCTGCGCTACTTAAGGTTTAATATGCCTTAGAAGAGTCTATACGCGTCCTTAAAGCTTAATGTTTAGCTTATACTTGTCTTTAATGTCTTAAATATATTTATAAGAAGGTCCGTTTTAAGGAATAGAAGCTTGTTTAATAGGGTTTATCTAAGCTAGGTAATAAAAGGACTAGCCCTTCTCTTGCAAGGGAAATAACTCTAAGTAGCTTAGTAATTGCTCCTCTTAAGTCCCCCTTAGGTGGCTTATTCTTTGGCAATCCTTTCTTGTTAATATTACCTAACCTACTTTCTTTTAATACTCCTGTACCTTTCCTATAGCATTTTTTAAGTTGCTTAGTAGTTTCTAGGTAGTCTTACTATAGCCTATCTACTTTACTTTATACTACGTTTTATTATCTATATCCTTATAACTAATAATCTTTAAAACTTACCACTTGTCTTCCTTTTGTCCTCTATATATATCTGCCTTATAGACTGGTGGCTTAATATTCCTATATACTAGCTCTAGTATTGCAATATATTATATAGGGTAGATCTTTATTTTAGCTAGTAGGTTTAACTTATATATAACTAATAAAATTCTTTACTTAATTTTAAAAGGTTCTAGTCTAATATAGTCTAACTTCTTACTTGGTTGTTAACTCTTAAAATTTTTGTGTAGTAGCTATACTTTATCTCCCTCCTTAAAATCTGGTCCCTTAGATCTCTTAGCATTATAGTACCTTTTTATTTGTTCTTGTACTAGTTTAGCTGTTTCTGTAAGGTCTATATAAAGATTTATTAACGTCTTTATTCTTTATTTAGCTGTACTACTTGTCTTTTTTGCTTAATATAGCGATAATAACGTTCTTGGTTTATATCCATAATTCGCCTTAAATAGTAATGTCCCTATTTCTTCTTATGGTGTTGTATTATATGCAAACTATATAACTGGTAATAATAATACCTAATTGTTCTATACGTGATTAATATAATGCCTTAGATACTGTTCTAGTGTCTAGTTTAGTCTTTCTATTTGTCTATCTATCTGCGGATAATATGCTGTAGATATTACTACGCAAACCCCTTATTCTGCTAGAAATACTTTCTAAAATACTGCTATAAATCTTAGATCTCTGTCTAATATAATCTTATTTAGTGCTCTATGCCTTATAAATACTTCCTTTATATAGATTCTAGCGACATCTTCTGCTAATATCTCTTTAGTGCATGCTATAAAGTATCCCCACTTTATTAGCTTATCTATTACTACTAAGATTGCATTATAATCTTGTCCTATAATAGGATTTCTTAACTTTAGTAACTTAATAATAAAGTCCTATAATATAACTTCCCATAGTTTTCCTAGTACTTTAATAGGTTGTAGCTCTCTATACAGCTTATACCTTATTAGTTTATTTCTTTAGTAATTTAGATATTCTTTTATAACTTATCTTACTAGTCCCTAGATTCTTTAAATAACGTACTCTTTCTAAAGTCTTAATACTAAGCCTATAGCTCCGTTATATCCTTATGTTATTCCCTTGTGGAATTCCTTAATAAATTTTTCTGTAATAGACTTAGGTATATATATTGCTTCTCTATTTTTGTATTGCTCTAAGTCTAAATCCTTTACCTATGCTTCTTAGATCTTCTATATCTAATTACTCTTTAGTAATTTATAGATTTGGCTTTCTTTAGTTGCTATAATCTTTAGATAATTATATCTAATTAATCTATTTTAATCCTTTTGTAATAAAGCTCCTAATAGCTTTTTATTACTTTGTAGTTTAGCCCTTCTACTTAAAGCGTCTGCTTATGCATTATTTGTACCCTTAGTATGCTGAGTTTTAAAATGGTATTTTGTAAGCATTTCCGCCCATCTAACCTGTCTTTAGTTGAGTTCCTTTATTATTAGGAATCCTATAAGGTTCTTATAGTCTATCTTAACTATAAATAGTTTTTCTATACTTTATAAGAATGCTCTTTATTTTTTAAGTGCTATAACTATACCTAATAACTTCTTGTTATAGATATTATAGTTTAACTCTAGTGGTGTTATCTTTTAACTATAGTATACTACTGGGTGCTATCCGTCTTAATATTTTTGTATAAAGTATGCCCCTAGTATAAAGTCTGATACATCTATTTCTATAACCGTCTTTAGGCCTAGTTAATAGATCTTAAAAACTGGCTCTTAGGTAAATAATCCTTTAACTTTCTTAAATAGTTTTTATTGCTCCTTTTTTTATGCCTATAGTTCTTCTTTCTTTATTAATCGCGTAAGTGGCTTAATGTCCTTTAACTATTGCGCTATAAACCTTCTATAATAATTGCAAAACCCTAGAAACGATTTTAACTGTGTAATGTTCTCTAGTTCCTGCTAATTTACTATAGCCTTGATCTTTTTTAAATCTATACTAAGTTGGCCTAGTTTAATAATAAATCTAATAAAATTGGTCTTCTTAGTGAAGAATTTGCATTTCTTAATTGCTACTGGCATCTATTCTTCTTATAGTCTCTTTAAGACCTATTTAATATGTTTTCTATATTCTTCCTTATTCTCTAAGTAGATAATAATGTTGTTAAGGTATGCTATAATAAACTTATCTAGGTGTTCTCCTAATATACTACTAATTTGCTTCTGGAATGTTACTGGTGCGTTTATAAGTCCAAATTGTATAACTAATGGTTTATATAGTTCTTCCTTTAACCTAAAGGCTGCCTTCTATTTATCGCCTTCCTTGATCCTAATTTGATGGTACGCCTATCTTAGATCTATCTTTGTAAAGATCTTTATATTGCCTATTCTGTCTTAAATTTCGCTAATTAAGGGTAAAGGATACTTATCCTTCCTAGTGATGCTATTTAACTATCTATAGTCTATGCATATCCTAAGTTTTCTGTTTTTCTTTGGGATGAATAGTACTGGATATTCTGCTAATAACTATAACGGTCTAATATATCCCTTGCGTAAGTTCTCCTGGATAAACTCCTTAAGCGCTACTAACTCCGTTTTAGTAAGCTTGTAAATTGGAAAGAACTTTAGACTTATTTCTTCTTCTAATTCTATCTTATAGTCCCATGCTACATGCTTTAATAGCTTTTTACTTTCTAGTGACTATAACTTTTTACCATATTTATGGTATCTCTTTAGTATATAACTTAAGCCTTACTTAGTCTCTTTATATATTGCTCTAACTTGGTACTATACTAACTTGGTTTACTGTTATATTTTACGCCGTTAAGTTTTCTTAATATTAACCTAACTTATAACCTAATTGATTTTTGGATTATACTTTTATAACTAAGGTATTTCTAATATCGCCTCATCCTATCCTAATGGTAGGATATTGAAAGATATTCTAACTAGTCTTTCTTTAATAGTTAACTAAATAGGTCCTATTTTAAGATTAATAATGCCTCCTCTATAGGCTATCTGATTTCCTAAAATCGTTATAAGTGGATATAGGTATTCTTTTTATCTGTATAGTAACCCTATCCTTTCTACTGCCTTTGGTAATATATGGTTCTTAGTTACTCTACTGTCTACTAACGCTTTAAACTACTGATCTTGCTATTTAACTTATAAATTTAGGTATTGTTCTTAAATTTCTTTAAGGGTCTAAGGCTCTAATACTAGTTCCCTCTAGTTCTATATACCTTCCCTTTTTCTAATTATTGGCTGCTTGATCCTGCTTGTACTTGGTCTAACTTTAGCTAATACTTAGTTTATTTCTTTTCCTTTATATACTATAGATAAGTGTTCTCTAGGCACTCCTACCACTATTATCTATCTAGGTATTCTTCTGTAAGGAATCTTCTTAGTTAAAGCGTTAAGTCTTTTTAACCTTATACTTCTACTGGGTGCCATCTATGTATATACTTAGTGTTTCTGAACTGCTTTTCCTCTAGTGCCTAATATATTCTTACTAGGTACTTCCGGTTCTTATCTTTTGGTGCTCTATATATATTACATATATTATCCACACAAGCTATCTATAATAGTGTATAATGCGCTATATATTTTAGGTTAACTCTTAGTTTATCTTTATCCTTAAGTTTAAATCTATACCTAGTTAACCTATCCACTAGTATTTCTGCTATAGGTACTAAGATTTATTACTCGCTTCTTTAGTCCCTAGATCCTTCTTCTAGGTTCCTTAATATTATAATTAATGCTCCTTTGATATGACTTATGCGTTTTTCTGTAATGGGTTGGTCTTGGATAACTTTTTTGTCTAGCCATATATAAAAATCTTCCCATTTATTGTTATGTTGTTGCCTATACCACTTTCCGTATAACTGGTTTAGTATATATGGTCTATCTATTAGAAAGTACCTTATTATCGCTGCATTATAACATTCTTTAGTATATCTTTCTTTAAACTTAGTTGGAATATTTAGATCCTCTTCTTGTTCTAGTTTGTTTAACTACTTTACCCTAGGTGTCCCTATACTCGGCCTATTAGTAACTCTTTATATGGGTGCTCTGTCCCTTATATAACCTAGTATAGCTAACCTCCTATTTAGCTTTTACTTCTGCTATGTAATAATTCTTGTTTTGAACTTATCCATAGTTTCTTATTTTCTACGTCTTGCAGCTGGATCTTTGTAGTCGTTTTACTTTTTAATCCTAGTATTAACTATTTAATCTTTAGGCTGAACACTATGTTTACCTAGGATTGCTAACGTTCTTATTTGTTCTCTAAACTTATAGTTCTTAAACTTGTGTCCTATACTTATTCGTTTGTTACTAAACTAAGTTACTGCCCTTTCCTATTAGTTTTCGTCTATTATGGGTCCTTAGGTGTATCTTATCTTGTTTTAAGAATCTTAAGCTTCTCTTATCTCTTTTTGAGAATCTTAAGCCTGTAGCCTGTTGCCTTTATTAAGTGATAAGCTAGCACTAGTAGTTGTCTACTTACTTAATTTCTTTTAAATGTTGCTCCTATTGTCTTATAAAGTGATGGAAATTGTATCTAATGGTGTTATAATATCCGTTACTAAACCCTGTTTTATAATGGTCTTAGTTTCTGCTTCTATTTTGACTTCTGTAAGGTCTATATGCTTCTAGTAAGCTGCCCTTATTGCCTTATTATTAGTAAATACTTTACCTTTATTGAATTTATTATCTTTAATGTCTAATCTATAAGCTGGTTTATTGGTTCCTCTAAACTTAAATAATAATAGCTCCTATAGCTAATAGCTTGCGCCGTACTTAGCGTCCTTATAAATTTGGCATGTGTTGTTATAACAATACGCAAAACTATTAATTAAACATTCTTTTGTTCCTTGTATAACGGAACCTTGTAGCTTAGACTACGGTGGGTTCTATTATTAGGCTGGGTATATAGGTAAGAACAAAACAACAACGTAATAATAACTAGTGGAGTGGTTGCCTAATAGATTAACTCCAATTGTATTCTAAGATTTACTACAAGGAGAGAACTATCTATGGTAGGGACTAAGGTCCTTTAAATACACAACCATATGCCTAAGAAATCCTCTCTTGTACGTAAGGTACGTGTTATACGTATTATACGTGGCGTATACTACGTATAACATTATGTGACTCACTTACCATTCCTCGTTATATAGTTCCACCAGATCCATTCTAGACTATACCTGTATTAACTAACTAGCTTCCTACAACTCTTCTCCAAGTAGTTATAATATTGTACTTAAAGCGTCCGTAACACTATCTCCCTCCTCTTTATCTTTGTCCTTAAAGATTCCTAACATCTCTAAGTTGTTTACTAGAGGTGTAATGTCTGTTTAATTAGTCTGGTTAATATCCTTACTTATTATACCTAAAGCTTCTTCTTCTTTACAAGCGCAGCGCTATGCTCGCACTATGGCTGCCATACTGTCGCTTAGTGAGATAATGTCGTCTTTATATTCTCATTGTGCGAAAGTGGGGTTAGTGTGTATTGCAATAGCGAGTCCCTTGTCTTAACAACCCTTGTCTTGCTTAAAGTATACTAAAGCAAACATTTAATCATTCTACAATGTTCGCTCTATCTCTGACACTAAGTGTGCGCGTCCTATAACTCTTAACAGTCTTTAAATTCCCTAAGTAACTTGTTATAGGGTCTTGTATTTAATCTACCACTGCGAAGCTTAACGGTAAGCTCTTAAGCGCCTTAGATAAGCTTTATTGTTTATAGGAAGCGGAGCAGGAGGCTACAGCTACTTAATAGCGTGCCCTTAAAGCCCGTCTATTGGCCTCTGCCCATCTTCTTTATCTTAAATGTGTTTGTGAGAAGGTCCGTTCTAAGGAGTGGAAACTTATTTAATAGGGTTTGTCTAAGCTGGGTAATAAAAGGACTGGCTCTCCTTCTATAAGAGAAATAACTCTAAGTAGCTTAGCAATTGCTCCTCTTAGGTCCCCCTTAGGTGACTTATTCTTTAGCAATCCTTCTTTATTAATATTGCCTAACCTGCTTTCTTCTAATACTCCTATACCTTTCCTATAGCGTTTCTTAAGTTGCTTAGTGGTTCCTAGGTAGTCTTACTATAGCCTATCCACTTTACTTTATACTATATTTTGTTATCTATATCCTTGTAACTAATAATCTTTAAAACTTACTACTTGTCTTCCTTTTGTCCTCTATATATATCTGCCTTATAGACTGGTGGCTTAATATTCCTATATACTAGCTCTAGTATTGCAATATATTATATAGGGTAGATCTTTATTTTAGCTAGTAGGTTTAACTTATATATAACTAATAAAATTCTTTACTTAATTTTAAAAGGTTCTAGTCTAACATAGTCTAACTTCTTGCTTGGTTGTTAACTCTTAAAATTTTTATATAGTAGCTATACTTTATCTCCCTCCTTAAAATCTGGTCCCTTAGATCTCTTAGCATTATAGTACCTTTTTATTCGTTCTTGTACTAGTTTAGCTGTTTCTATAAGGTCTATATAAAGATTTATTAATATCTTTATTCTTTATTTAGCTGTACTACTTGTCTTTTTTGCTTAATATAGCGATAACAACGTTCTTAGTTTATATCCATAATTCGCCTTAAATAGTAATGTCCCTATTTCTTCTTATGGTGTTGTATTATATGCAAACTATATAACTGGTAATAATAATACCTAATTATTCTATACGTAATTAATATAATGCCTTAGATACTATTCTAGTGTCTAGTTTAGTCTTTCTATTTGTCCATCTATCTGCAGATAATATACTATAGATATTACTACGCAAACCCCTTGTTCTGCTAGAAATACTTTTTAAAATACTGCTATAAATCTTAGATCTCTATCTAATATAATCTTATTTAGTGCTCTATGCCTTATAAATACTTCCTTTATATAGATTCTAGCGACATCTTCTGCTAATATCTCTTTAGTGCATGCTATAAAGTATCTCCACTTTATTAGCTTATCTACTACTACTAAGATTGCATTATAATCTTGTCCTATAATAGGATCTCTTAACTTTAGTAACTTAATAATAAAGTCCTATAATATAACTTCCCATAGTTTTCCTAGTACTTTAATAGGTTGTAGCTCTCTATACAGCTTATACCTTATTAGTTTATTTCTTTAGCAATCTAGATATTCTTTTATAACTTATCTTACTAGTCCCTAGATTCTTTAAATAACGTACTCTTTCTAAAGTCTTAATACTAAGCCTATAGCTCCGTTATATCCTTACGTTATTCCCTTGTAGAATTCCTTAATAAATTTTTCTGTAATAGACTTAGGTATATATATTGCTTCTCTATTTTTATATTACTTTAAGTCTAAATCCTTTACCTATGCTTCTTAGATCTTCTATATCTAATTACTCTTTAGTAATTTATAGATTTGGCTTTCTTTAGTTGCTATAATCTTTAGATAATTATATCTAATTAATCTATTTTAATCCTTTTATAATAAAGCTCCTAATAGCTTTTTATTACTTTATAGTTTAGCCCTTCTACTTAAAGCGTCTGCTTGTGCATTATTTGTACCCTTAGTATGCTAAGTTTTGAAATGGTATTTTATAAGCATTTCCGCCCATCTAACCTGTCTTTGGTTAAGTTCCTTTATTATTAGGAATCCTATAAGGTTCTTATAATCTATCTTAACCATAAATAGTTTCTCTATGCCTTATAAGAATGCTCTCTATTCCTTAAGTACTGTAACTATACCTAACAACTCCTTATTATAGATGTCATAGTTTAACTCTAGTGGTGTTATCTTTTAACTATAGTATGCCACTAGGTGCCATCCATCTTAATATTTCTATAGGAAGTACGCCCCTAGTATAAAGTCTAATATATCTGTTTCTATAACCGTCTCTAGACCTAGTTAATAGATTTTAAAAACTGGCTCCTAGGTAAATAACTCTTTAACTCTCTTAAATAGTTCTTATTGTTTCTTTCCCTATGCCTATAGTTCTTCTTTCTTTATTAACTGTATAAATGGCTTAATATTCTATAACTATTGCGCTATAAACCTTTTACAGTAATTGCAAAACCCTAGGAATAATCTTAACTGCGTAATATTCTCTGGTTCTTACTAATTCACTATAGCCTCGATCTTCTTTAGATCTATACTAAGTTAGCCTAGTTTAATAATAAATCTAACAAAATCGGTTTTCCTAGTAAAGAACTTGTATTTTTTAATTACTATTAGCATCTGTTCTTCTTATAGTCTCTTTAAAACCTATTTAATATGTTCTCTATGTTCTTCCTTATTCTCTAAGTAGATAATAATGTCGTTAAGGTATGCTATAATAAATTCATCTAGGTGTTCTCTTAACATACTATTAATTTGCTTTTGGAATATTACTAGTATGTTTATAAGCCCGAATTGTATAACTAATAGCTTATATAGTTCTTCCTTTAACCTAAAGGCTGCCTTCTATTTATTGCCTTCCTTAATTCTAATCTAATAGTACGCCTATCTTAGATTTATCTTTATAAAGATCTTTACGTTGCCTATCCTATCTTGGATTTTGCTAATTAAGGGTAAAGAATACCTATCCTTTCTAGTAATGCTATTTAACTGTCTATAGTCTATACACATTCTAAGTTTTCTGTTTTTCTTTAGGATAAACAGTACTGGATATCCTACTAATAACTACAATAGTCTAATATATCCCTTTTATAAGTTCTCCTAAATAAACTCCTTAAGCGCTACTAACTCAGTTTTAGTAAGCTTATAAATTAAAAAGAACTTTAGACTTATTCCCTCTTCTAATTCTATCTTATAGTCCTATACTATATACTCTAATAGCTTTTTACTTTCTAGTAACCATAACTTTTTACCATACTTATAGTATCTCTTTAGTATATAACTTAAGCCTTACTTAGTCTCCTTATATGTCGCTCTAACTTAGTACTATACCAACTTAGTTTACTGTCACACTTTACGCCGTTATATATTCTTAATATTAACCTAACCTATAACCTAATTAATCTTTAGATTATACTCCTGTAACTAAGGTATTCCTAGTATTGCCTTATCCTATCTTAATAGTAGGATATTAAAAGATATTCTAACTAGTCTCCCTTTAATAGTTATCTAAATAGGTCCTGTTTTAAGATTAATAATACTTCCTCTATAGGCTATCTGATCTCCTAAAATCGTTATAAGTAGATATAGGTGTTTTTTCTATCTATATAGTAACCCTATCCTTTCTACTACCTTTGGTAATATGTGGTTTCTAGTTACTCCACTATCTACTAATACTTTAAACTGCTAATCTTACCACTTAGCTCTTAAATTTAGGTATTATCCTTAAATTCCTTTAAGAGTTTAAGGCTCTAATACTAGTTCCCTCTAGTTCTATATACCTCCCCTTTTCCTAACTATTAGCTGCTTAATCCTGCCTATACTTAGTCTAACTTTAGCCAATACTTAGTTTATTTCTTTTCCTCTACGTACTATAGATAAGTATTCTCTAGGCACTTCTACCACTATTATCTATCTAGGCATTCTTCTGTAAGGAATCTTCCTAGTTAAAGTATTAAGTCTCCTTAACCTTGTACTTCTACTAGGTGCTAACTATATATATACTTAGCATTTCTAAACCGCTTTTCTTCTAGTGCTTAATATATTTTTACTAGGTACTTCCGGTTCTTATCTTTAGGTACTCTATATATATTATATATATTATCCACATAAGCTATCCACAATAGTGTATAATACGCTGCATGTTTTAGGTTAACTTTTAGTTTATCTTTATCCTTAAGTTTAAACCTATACCTAGTTAACCTAACTACTAGTCTTTCTATTATAGGTACTAAGATTTATTACTTACTTCTCTAGTCCCTAGATCCTTCTTCTAGGTTCCTTAATATTATAATTAATACTCCTTTAATGTGACTTATACGTTTTTCCGTAATAGGTTAGTCTTAAACAACTTTTTTGTCTAGCTATATATAAAAGTCTTCCCATTTATTATTATGTTATTGCCTATACTACTTTCTATATAACTAGTTTAGTGTGTATGGTCTATCTATTAGAAAGTACCTTGTTATCACTATATTATAATATTCTTTAGTATATCTTTTTTTAAACCTAGTTAGAATATCTAGATCCTCTTTTTATTCCAGTTTATCTAACCACTTTACCCTAGGTATCCCTATACTTGGCCTATTAGTAACTCTTTATATAGGTGCTCTATCCCTTATATAACCTAGTATAGCTAACCTCTTATCTAGCTTTTGCTCCTGCTATGTAATAATTCTTATTCTAAACTTATCTATAGTTTTTTGTTTTCTATGTCTTATAGCTAGATCTTTATAATTGTCTTACTTTTTAATCCTAGTATTAACTATTTAATCTTTAGGCTAAATACTACGTTTACCTAGGATTACTAATGTTCTTATTTGTTCTCTAAACTTATAGTTCTTAAACTTACGTCCTATACTTATTCATTTGTTACTAAACTAAGTTACTACCCTTTCCCATCGGTTTTCATCCATTATGGGTCCTTAGGTGTGTCTTATCTCACTTTAAGAATCTTAAGCTTCTTTTATCTCTTCTTAAGAATCTTAAGCCTATAGCCTTTTGCCTTTATTAAGTAATAAGCTAGCACTAGTAGTTATCTACTTGCTTAGTTTCTTTTAAATATTACTCCTATTATTTTATAAAGCAATGGAAATTGTATCTAATGGTGTTATAATACCCATTACTGAACCTTGTTTGGTAATAGTCTTAGTCTCTACTTCTGTTTTAACTTCTCTAAGGTTTATATACTCCTAGTAAGCTGCCTTTATTACCTTATTATTAGTAAATGCTTCGCCTTTATTAAACTTATTATCTTTAATGTTTGATTTATAAGCTGGTTTATTAGTTCCTCTAAACTTAGGTAATAATAGCTCCTATAGCTAATAGCTTGTGCCGTACTTAGCGTCCTTATAAATTTAGTATGCGTTGTTATAATAATACGCAAAACTATTAATTAAACACTCTTTTATTCCTTACAGTGCACCATCGTCCCTCTATATGTATGTGCCGTCTGCTGGTCTAGTTTCCTTTACTATATAGTTACTCTAACTACCTTTATAGTCTCTAGCAAAATAATCTTATTTTCTATAATTTATACAAGCCCCGTCTTTAAACTATTTTTCTTGCTGTAAAGTCCGCCTAAATGTCTTCTACTGCTAAGATCCCTAGTTTGGCCTCTGCTTTTAGGTCCTTTAATTACTTAATCCTTAACCTCTGGGTTTCTATAGTTTCTTTTCCCACCTTTAGGTTTCTTTAGTACTACTTAGGTCTATTAGCTCTGCGCCATTCCATAGTTTTTAACTCTATATCTGTCGTTGCGTACTCTACGCCTTATATAACTGTAGAACTCTATCTTGCCCTTATTTAGCTTATTCCCTTTGGTAGATTCTATTATTAATCTTTATTAACTAATCTATTAACTCTCTTAAAGTATCTACATCTTCTATCAGGATAATTGCGTCCTAGACTTTAGCCTTAAGTCCCTATTTATACTGTGCTATAAGCGCCTTATTATTCCACTTAACCTATATAGCTAGTGTTTAAAACTGTGTTATATACTTAATTACTAAAGTGCGTTATACTAAGTTCTGAAGCTTTTGTTTCGCTATAGTTATAGCTTCTAGGTCTTTAAATATTTGCGTTAATTACTCTATAAACCCGTTCTAACTAGCAAATATATACCATACGTCCTGGTTAGTAGTTGTTATGCTATTAGCCTATATTTCCGTAAGATACGGCTTAAACTACTTAAGTGCCCTCCCCGTTAGGAATAATCCTGCATAGGCTACTTAATCTAACAATATTGCTAACTTCGCTCCTTTCTGTACTACCTTAAAGTGCATTTGCGTAAGAAATCCCTTAAGCTTTAACTTCTCTCCTAAAAATTATTTAATTAAAGGTAACTTGATCTTTGCTACTCTAATTCTATTAATACGTTCTTTAAGTATCCTATTATTATCTTATAAGTAATTAACCATTTCCTATAACTAACCTCGCGTAACTATTTAAGAATCCCTATTATCTATACTAGTATCTTCTAGTCCTAAGGTTATGGCTGCCATCAACGCCGTTATAACTAGTACTACTCTTAGTAGTATATTATTTAATCTTGTTTAAATACCGTAACCTTAGTAGTGAATGTATAACGGAACCTTATAGCTTAGACTACGGTAGGTTCTGTTATTAGGCTGGGTATATAGGTAAGAACAAAATAACAACGTAATAATAACTGGTGGAGTAGTTGCCTAACAGATTAACTCCAATTATATTCTAAGATTTACTACAAAGAGAGAACTATCTACGGTAGGGACTAAGGTCCTTTAAATACACAACTATACGCCTAAGAAATCCTCTCTTGTATATAAGGTACGTGTTATACGTATTATACATAGCGTATACTACGTATACCTTATACACTGTGTACAACATTATGTGACTCGCTTACTATTCCTTATTATATGGTTCCACCGGATCTATCCTAGACTGTGCCTGTATTAACCAACTAGCTTCCTATAACTCTTCTCCAAGTAGTCGTAACATCGTACTTAAAGCGTCCGTAATACTTATAGTGCACTATTGTCCCTCTATATATACGTGCCGTCTGCTGGCCTAGTTCCCTTTACTATATAGTTACTCTAACCACCTCTACAGTCTCTGGCAAAATGACTTTATTTTCTATAATTTATATAAGCCCTATCTTTAAACCATTTTTCTTGCTATAGAGTCTGCCTAAATATCTTCTACTGCTAAGATCCCTAGTTTAGCCTCTACTTCTAGGTCCTTTAATTACTTAATCCTTAACCTTTAAGTTTCTATAGTTTCTTTTCCCACCTTTAGGTTTCTTTGGTACTGCTTAGGTCCATTAGCTCTGCGCCATTCTATAATTTTTAACTTAGTGTCTGTTGTTGCGTACTCTGCGCCTTATACAACTATAGAACTCTGTCTTGCCCTCTCTTAGCTTATTCCCTTTAATAGATCCTATTATTAATCTTTATTAACTAATCTATTAACTCCCTTAGAGTATCCGCATCTTCTATTAGGATAATTACGTTTTGGACTTTAGCCTTAAGTCCCTATTTATACTGTGCTATAAGCGCCCTGTTATTCCACTTAACCTATATAGCTAGTGTTTAAAACTGTGTTATATACTCAATTGCTAAAGTGCGTTGTACTAAGTTCTGAAGCTTTTATTCTACTATAGTTGTGGCCTCTAGATTTTTAAATATCTATGTTAGTTATTCCGCGAACCCGTTTTAACTGGCAAATATATACCGTACGTCCTAGTTAGTAGTTGTTATGCCATTAGCCTATATTTCCGTGAGATATGGCTTAAACTACTTAAGTGCCCTCCCTGTTAGGAATAATCCTGCATAGGCTACTTAATCCAATAATATTACTAACTTTGCTCCTTCCTGTACTACCTTAAAGTGTATCTACATAAGAAATCCCTTAAGCTTTAACTTCTCTCCTAAGAACTATTTAATTAAAGGTAGCTTAATTTTTACTACTCTAATTCCATTAATGCGTTCTTTAAGTATCCTATTATTGTCTTATAAGTGATTAACTATTTCCTATAACTAACCTTGTGTAACCACTTAAGAATCCCTATTGTCCATACTGGTATCACCTAGCCCTAAGGTTGTGGCTGCTGTTAACGCCATTATAACTAGTGCTTTGGGTGGCATATTGTTTAATCTTATTTAATACTATAACCTTGGTAGTGAATATGTAACGGAACCTTGTAGCAAGAACTACTGCGGGTCCTATTATTGGGCTAGGTATATAGGTAAGAATAAATTAACAATATAATAATAACTAGTGGAGTGGTTGCCTAATAGATTAACTCTAATTGTATTCTAAGATTTACTATAAGGAGAGAACTATCTATAGTAGGGACTGAGGTCCTTTAAATACACAACCATACTCTTAAGAAATCCTCTCTTGTATATAAGGTATATATTGTCTGTATTGAACGTAACGTCCCTCTCGTTTAATATAGTCAACGCGTTTAACACTACGTGACCTCAGTTACTATTCCTCGTTATATAGTTCCACTGGTTCTATCCTGGACCGTGCCTATATTAACTAACTAGCTTCCGCCGACTCTTCTCCAAGTAGTTATAATATCGTACTTAAAGCGTCTATAACACTATAGGAGAATAAACCAATAACCCTAAAGTAGGGAAGATATATTAGAGAAATAGGTAAAGAAAGTAGAAGAAGAATAGTACTATATTAGGGCCTAGGCCTATATAGAGGAGAAAGGGAGACATATAAGAGGCTAGTAAAGATAATAGTAAGAGAGAGAAAGGAGCTAAAGTAGAGCATAAAAGAATGCTAAAAAACTATCTACTATAATATAATACTGGTTAGACTAACACTGGAGAGGTAAATAGAAGTTAAAGGTATAGAGGCTAATTTAGGCAAGAGGAACCTAAGCCGTAGCATAGTTAATGCTATAGGGGGTAAATACTTAAGGGCTCTAAGAAGGCCTAATAGAGGTAGAAAATATAATAGTAATACTCTTAAGAATAGGAATAATAGGACTAAAAGATTAGCTCTACTAGGTAGGTGTCCTAGTAGGTAGCCTAAGATATAAATATAGCTAGCTAAGATAGATACTAAAATACGTAATACTGCTATACCCCTTATGCACTAACTAAGAAGTAATACTCTTAGTAGCTAGCATAGAGAACTATAATACACTACTCTTAATATAAAAAGGTCTTAAGGCGGTTACCTAATGGCTTATTAGCTAAAATATGCTAGACTAATTTTAGGTTATAAAGGAAATGGTAATAGAAGATAAAGGGGCGAGTAATAGGCGCCCCCTATTAACTCTATAGTAGTAGAGTAAAGTTTATAATACTAGCGCGTCCGTAGGCTTGTTACGGCAGCAGTGGTTCCTAAGGAGGTCAAAAAGTAAGGTAGAAGAGCACCACAGGCGACTTGTAGGCGCTAAGTAGGCGAGTCCTAAAAGGCAGGGAGATGGATCACGGGGTTTTCTTAAGTAGAGTTTTCTCCCCACATGTATATAAGGAGTAGTCCGCGTGGGCCCAATAGGGATCCAAATCGGACGTTAAGCAATGAATAATAATAATAATTACCGTATACTACACTAATTAAATCTACTAATTTTGTTACTTTTGTTATAAAATACGTTACTAATTGGTGTAAAATGTGTAGGGGTTGATACCGTAGGGACGGCTATGCATGGGGTTTGTTGAAAATCATTTAAAAGCCTTCAGAGGCCTATATGAAGTATGTAGTACGCGACTAAATGAGCTGCTCCTCGCATTATGTTAATAGCAAGCCTGGCTCATAATCCTGAAGCCACTGTGCTTAGACATTGGTGGATTATGTCGTAGAATATTTGCTTCCAACTTGTAAACTTAGATGGATGACAAATGACAGCTGCCGACAGCTATGGCCCAAGACTCTGGAGCGCTGTCTTTCTCAGATGGACTACAACTTCCGACTAACTTGTATGCCTCGAAAGGTAGTACCAAGGTCACTAGAGAGGCGAGACGGAGATGGTGAAATGTAGTGCTTAGTACAGATTGAGGCGCATTACGGACCCCCAACTAGCGTTCCAAGACGTCTGTACTGGCTGTCCCAAGAATCTGGAGCCACAAGTCTTTATCTGGAAGGTTTGATGTGTTGTTTCCTTTCCTTTTCGGTGATGTCCTTCGTATTGAGGAGAGATGTTGTCGTCGTTCACGGCAGCCGTCGGCGAGATTTGCTTTCGTCCTCGGCGAACACTGACCCGAATGCCGGCCGCATCGAGGGGTTGTGCGTCTATTTCAGTGATGGATTGCTATGTTTATTTCACCGAATGTTGAACGATTGAATATTTAGAGGAATAAATGGTGCAAAAATAAACAATAGTTCAGTGAAGAGTGTGGTTATGATGCTTTCACATGCTAGAAACTCAGCAGGTCAGGTTCCTTCCCCGGACTACTCAGCGGGTCAGGTCTCCAGCTCGGCTTCTCCATAATAGGCGCGTGACGGCGGGTAGTCTTCACATGCTGCGTCAGATTTCTCGCAGTAAAAGCGCCTCGACTTAGAATCACCTGCTGCGGCCAACCAGACTTGACCGAAGTGTTAGAATCATCGAATAATGTGTTGCTTGTCATTCGCCACGGCCATCTTAACTCTGCACCTGCATTCGGCTAGAGCTCTCTTCTCCGCGCCGAGGCAAAACCCAATCTGAGCGCATCACTTCAGAGACCCACTCACAGTCCTTAGCATTCCTCCGCATACCCGTCTTTTCTTTCTCACCTTCTCCCTCTTCTCATCTCTACCTTCGCTGTCTTTATTCAGTCACTGAACATATCCAACAGCCGTCATGCCTCAGAGAGTCATTGTCGTGGGTGCTGGACGTAAGCTACACGCCACTATCCTCGAATGCGGCATTGAACGGCAACTGACTACAAGACATAGTGTCCGGCTTAAGCGCTGCTCATACTATCTACCTATCTGGTGGAAATGTATTACTGCTTGATAAGAATAGTAAGCTTCATTATAGAAATAGCATACCCAAATTGCCGGTCTAACATCATTCAGACTTCATGGGGGGCAACTCCACAAAGGCTACCTCGGGTATCAACGGCGCTCTCACAAGAACACAAGTGGATCACAAAATCGCCGACAGCGTCAAGCAATTCTACGATGACACTCTAAAGTCTGCACGAGATAAGGCGCGGCCGGATCTGATCAAGGTTCTCACCTACAAGTCAGCCGCTGCCGTCGAGTGGTTACAGGATGTTTTCAACCTAGATTTGACCTTAGTTTCGCGGTTAGGGTATGTACACAGTCTCCCGCCATTACAACAATGTTGTGTTTAGCTGCTTGTACTAATTCTCTCAAAGTGGTCACTCCCACCCCCGAACACACCGAGGCCACGATGCTAAGTTCCCTGGCATGGCTATCACATACGCCCTGATGCAGCGATTCGAGGAACTAGCCGAGAAAGAGCCAGAACGAGTCCAGCTCATCAAGAAAGCTAAGGTGACCAAGATCAACAAGGACGGTAACAGCGTTTCTGGTGTGACATATCTGTTCAATGGCGAGGAGACGACAGTGGATGGCCCGGTTGTGCTCGCAACTGGTGGTTATGCCGCCGATTTCACCGAGACTTCACTTCTGAAGAAGCACCGACCGGATACATATGGCTTGTCCACCACAAACGGTGCACATGCTACCGGTGACGGACACAAGATGCTGATGGCGATTGGAGCGAATGGTATCGATATGGACAAGGTGCAGGTGCATCCAACTGGTTTGGTGGATCCTAAGGATCCTACCGCAAAGACGAAGTTCTTGGCTGCTGAAGGTGAAAGAATATATTATCTGTTCACAAAACAGACAAGAAGCTAACATTCTTCAGCTCTTCGTGGTGAAGGCGGTCTTCTCCTTAATAGCAAGGGCCAACGCTTCAGCGACGAGCTCGGCCACCGCGATTACGTATCTGGTAAGATGTGGGAAGAGAAGGAGAAGGGTCTCTGGCCCATCCGACTCATCCTTAACTCGAAAGCCTCCAACATCCTCGACTTCCATACCCGCCACTACTCCGGCCGTGGCCTGATGAAGAAGATGACGGGTAAGGAACTTGCCAAGGAGATCGGCTGTGGAGAGCAAGCTCTTCAGGCCACATTCAAGGACTACAATGCTATTGCGGAGGGCAAAATAAAGGATCCTTTCGGCAAGAAGTTCTTCCACAACCTGCCCTTCGATATCAACGACACCTTCCACGTTGCGTTGATGGAGCCCGTGCTTCACTTCACCATGGGCGGTATTGAGATCAACGATCAAGCCCAGTGCCTCAACTCCGATAGCAAGCCATTCGATGGCCTCTTCGTCTGCGGTGAGTTGGCCGGTGGTGTACATGGTGCCAACCGTCTTGGTGGTTCCTCGCTTCTGGGCTGCGTTGTTTACGGCCGTGTCGCCGGCGAGTCGGCCTCAAAATACCTGTTCCAGCAGCTGCTAAGAAGTGGCGGCGGCACCGCTGCTCAGCGTCTCGGTCAAATCTCCCTACACATCGACCCATCGCAGCCTGGCAAGGTAGCCGTTGAATGGGGCAGCGGCGCGTCGGGCACCTCATCCAGCGAGTCCAAAAGCTCGCAACAGTCGCAGCAGTTCGCCGGGCCCGTGATGAAGGGCTCAGATGGCGACTTGGCGGACCCTGGCAAAGTCTCCGCGCCGTCCAGCATCAAGGACTTCAAGATCCCCGACAAGGAGTTCACGCTCGAGGAGGTGGCCAAGCACAATAAGAAGGATGACCTCTGGATCGCCGTTAAGGGCATCGTGCTCGATGTGACTAACTGGGTTGACGAGCACCCAGGCGGGCCCCAGGCCCTCTTCAGCCATATGGGCCGCGATGCCACCGAGGAGTTCGAGATGCTGCACGACGACGAGGTCATCCCCAAGTATGCGCCTGAAATCGTGATCGGCAGGGTCAAGGGCCAGAGCGTCACGCTGGAGTATTGAGTGTAATTAGGTGTTTTGTACTTGTATTGTTTGAGTGTGGGGATTTTGTCTAGTTTTGCGAGTCTTAAAGGCTGGGGGTCTGGCCGGGGCCGGAGTTAGGTTGTATCTGGTTCCTGTGTAATGGGAATACGAATAAATTTGGATGGCAAGACTATAGGGCCTTTGTCCTTTGAATACGTGAAAGATTTTCTATCTCGTAACATCCGTACTTTCTGCTGACTGTTTTGAGCCATCAACAACTCTCAAGGTAGACTTTTCGCGCTTTCCCCGTCTCTTTTATTACAGCTAGTAGACAGCTGCAAAATCCCATAGGGGACGTCCGTAATACCCGCGTGATGCCAGCTAACGGTAAGGAAACTCATGAAAGCAGTTCTTTTCAACACCTTTTTAAAGATCATGCCGCAAAACAACGAACTGACCACTATCCTAGCCTCAATCAACAACCCACTCATTGCGCCAGAACTCCCTGACACCTTTTGCTCCATCCGGCCCCAGCGCACCTTCCAACCCTCCCATCTCCTCATCCTCCGCACCACTAGCCCTTAGCGCCAGCAACACCACATCCCTAAAGCTGCCCGCAACATCGCTGAAACTGATAACCTCTGCCCTGCCCAATAGCTTAGTCCGTGTGGTGCAGTATGGCAAGAGATCCATAACTGCACTCACTGGACTTGTTCCATACGAACCATAAGCATTGCTGGCAGGCTTTGTGGCAGGCTTTGCTTCATAGCCCCGTTTGGGGTGACCTGAGCCGGTTTCGGTCTGGGTTGCCTGGCCTGGGTGGATTTCTCTCACTGTTATTTCCACCGCTTTTCCTGGTCCGCGCTTCTTGAAATCCTGGTCATCGCCGGCTATATGAGGAGATACCTGCTGAGGTGGAGGCGAAGGAGATAGTGGAGGCGCTGTAAGCTTGGGCGTAGGAAGATTGCCAGGCTGAGTCGGCAATGCTGGCAGCGTGTCCTGCCACCCTTTAGGTAACGGATTGTATTTCGGCATCGGCGGATTCTTTAGTATTGGCGGCGGTGGAGGTCGCTGGGTCATATGTTTGGGTATCGCACTTGGTGGCTGTGGTCCTATCCTGACTTGTGCTGGGGCTAGCCCGGGTGGAGGGTGGGTTGGCATAACTGCTTGTGCGAGAGCAGTCGCTATCTGCTGCTTTAATGACATATCCGACTCTATTTCCGGTGCCGTATTGCGAAGAAGTGGTGCTGCTTGTGATGCAGGGGATGGCATTTTTCCCGCTTGCTGAACCGGCAACAGTGTTTTAGGAGGTGGTGGCAGTGCTATTGAATCGGGAGGTATAGGCAAGATCTTCATTTCCTTCTGCCGTTTCCTTAGGTTCTTTAAATCACCCGACAGTATTCCACGTGTACAGCTGCTTAAAAGCCCGGGTAATGCGTCTTTCGCTCCGAAAGGCTGGATGTTCAGCACATTGAGGTCGTCATCATGCGACATCTTTACACGTGTAGTTAAAGCGCTCAAGGCATGAATACCACGAAACATCATGTCACCCTTAGTAGGCTTTGTGCTAGGGTAAGTCACATCCTTACCATCCTCTTGTTGCTCGATGATGCCCGGGGACAAGAAAAACAGAATCACTACGTCAACGCCACCACTGATATATCGAAATTTTTCCAGTAGCTTGATGGTATCTTGAAGGGCTTCCGCTGGCTGGATCATTGAGGGTGTGAGAATAACGCATCGGAGCCAGCGCTGTTGGGGGCCATTTGGCGGGGCAGGGTCTGAACGAGGGCAGTAGGGGATTGGGACAGCGAGGTCATGGTCGCCAAGGTTTGTTTCTATATAGAACATTAGCGATGAGGCTTTGAGACACTTATGCGGGAAGTATGACAAATTCGAATTTGGAACGATCCTGATAAGAATGAAATGACAGGAGGGGCGTTTGGAGCGAGATGACGGTAGTATATCAATCACCTATAAGACCGAGCCCGTCTGGACTATTTATGTACTCAATAATAGACGTTAGGGACGGACGACGTTTGAGTTTGGAACACCACATGGCGTTGACACTACTCCGTAGGCGTGTAGAAAGTGACTGTACTGGGTAGTGTAGGATCAACGCTGACAAATTCAATGAAATATTTAGATGAATTTGCTAGCAATGAGGAATGTGGGGCTCGGCTCTGGTGCAGCATATTGGAGGATGTCTCTAGACGAAATGTGAGTGACGGTGGAAGATTGTGGCTCCTTCCTCGACGGAAACAACTGCAACTGTCAGCCCCGTGCGCTATTTCTCAATATTAAAATTCTGAGGGCTTCTCCTTAACGATACACTTGGAATATTTAGGGAATCGGAGGTTTATTTTTATTTTATTTTTATTTTTTAAAAAAAAGGAGTATTAGGCTCTTGATAAACTGGTAGTCGTGGGCTGCTTCTGTGGTCAACAAAAGGAAAAATGCGCAAAAATTAACGCTTGTAGAACATCGTATGTAGCAGCCAGAAATACCCTGCACACAAATTGGCCAATGGATCAACGATGAGCTGGTAATTTGATGAAATGCGTTACATACTCTACAACCATGCACTGAAGCACTAGCGGACCAGGGTATCCACAGATTACAACCCAAGCGAACAGTCTCCTCTATATCATTGTTCTAAAATACGTCTGGATCAGCCTTACGACTTGACATCTATAAAAAATTACGAGGCCTAAAAGATACTACTACAGATTTAGTTTTGCCTTGAACGCCGATCGACCCCTCACATCATGGCGGAGGGGAGAGAACAACTGGGACAGGATCCAGAACCAAGTCTATTTTGACAAGGAACTCTCTGCAGAGAAGTGGTATGTACGATCCAGTATTGTACATCAAACTTTTCTCCACTAATTTCCAACCGAAGTGGGATGAGATATTCGGGGTAAAATGTCTCCGACCTGAGCTGCTATTGGGGAAACGTAGCTACCTCGAGGGATGGTCTCGACTCGATCGAGATTCTTTGGCTTAGAATACGCCAATGACCGGCTTCACTTTTGCTTTTCTGATGATTTTTTAGGAGAAGCATTGGAAGATGCTTTGCTGTCTTGATCTTTTGTTGTTTTGGAACCCTCAGATTTGATGCTGGGCTCTGGCGTCTGCTTGCCCTTTTCCGCTGCTAATTCAGCTTCAAGGGCACTGAGTTTAGTCTCGAGCATCTCCAATTTGTCTGTTACATCCTCATGGCGATTCTTTTCCTTTCTCCTCGATCGCCATTGCTCAAAGATGATAACGCCGATGCCTACAGCGAATAGGAATGTTTCGGAAATAAAATTTGCACCCGTCTCAATAGCCTTTGCTTCCGTGAGTGGCCGTATTCGCGGTTTATGAGCAGCTTTAGCCTTTGCTGTAATTGCTTCTCTATCTTTGGCCGTCAGAGCTTCCTCAGCCTTCGTCTCGGCTTCTGTTTTGACTGTCGGTGCTTGTGCCCTTTTCCTTCTTGCCTCTGCTTCCGCAACCTCCTTTGCTATTTGCCGGTCGATAACAGCTGGATCTTGTAATAGCCCAAGCCGCATGCGCATGTCAATTCGGTGAAGACCCTGCGCAAACCTGACACAGACCTTCCGAAACCGTTCGTGCTCATGGGCATTTCTTTTGATTGTGTTCTATTGTGTAACGGTTAGCAGCGATTAGCCAATGCTAACGGTATTCAACACTGCTTACTGCTATGGGCTTGGCTAAGGTCCGCACAACCAATGATGTAATCTTAAGGGTAAGAGACATGGCGATTTAGCTGCTTGGGAGAGGAAATGAAAAAAGCGAGGGCAACTCTAGGCATTGGATGTGCTACGTCTCATACCTTGTGAAGACGACAAGAGAGGGTCTCCTATAATACTGACATGACAATCTTTGAGAAACAACGAAGAATTGTTCGAAGTTTAGATGGTCAAGCTGAAGTTGAGGTTGCCTTCGGGACATTGTCGGCAACTAAGATAATCCTCCGGGATCCGATTGATTGATTTAGTTGTTGCTAAGCAATGGCATTTCATACAATTATTCGAGGGCCGTAAGCTCTCTTTATGAATTCACAGTCTGGATGAGTGCAAATAATTTTAATAATTAAATGAATATCTCGTCGAGATAAGTCTTAGCGTTCGGCTCCATGGGTGGCGGGATGGGCACCATTAAACGGCCCGCACCTGCAGGGGGTTGCTTCGCAACGACCTCTTGTTTATGTTGTTCCGCACCAAACGAACATCTTCAATTCCGCGACCCCGGCGACGAAACCACCAACACCACCTAGCTAATGTCTATCCACGCCGATGCGCCGCCTGCGGTGGTGAGCGATCCATCAGGATCACAGTATGCCACTGGACCACAACTGGGGAAAGGCGGATTCGCTATCTGCCACCGAGCAGAGTTGCTCCAACAGAACAAACCCACCGGAGATATAATTGCTCTGAAGATTGTCAAGTCTAAGATGGAGCCTCCTAAACTGGCACAAAAGGTGAGATTGGTTTATTTGCACCTTTGTTATTGTTTGTTAAATGCTAATGCTGCAAAGTTTGTGACTGAGCTTCAAATCCACTCGAAGATATCCCACCCCAACATCGTTGAGTTCTACCGTGCCTTCTCCTTCGAATTGAGCACCTACGTTGTGCTAGAGCTATGCGAAAATGGCTCTCTTGCGGATGCCATCAAAAAACGAAAATATTTTACCATGCCAGAGATACGCCGTTTTATGATCCAAACCTGTGGAGCGATTAAATATTTACATCATCGGAATATTGTTCATAGAGACTTAAAGACGGGCAACCTGTTCTTGGATAAAGACATGAACATTAAAGTAGGGGACTTCGGCTTAGCAGCACTTTTGATCTCGCAGAATGACCTTGGAGGTCGGCGGACCACAATGTGTGGAACACCCAACTACTTGGCCCCAGAGGTTCTTGAGAAAAGCGGACGAGGGCATAATGAGAAGGTCGACCTGTGGGCCATTGGCATTATGATGTAAGAAATAGAGTATGTGGCGAAGATTACTTTTTACTGATTATTTCAGGTACACGCTTGCCGTAGGACGGGCGCCTTTCCATGCTCCTAAGAGAGAAGATATCTACAAGAAGCTTAGGAACCGGGAGTACTCTTGGCCGGAATTATCGAAATTTGCTAATGACATTTCCGAAGACTTGAGAGATCTCGTAGGATCCCTGCTTGTTCATGAAGATGACCGTCCCAACCCAGACCAGATTGTGAGCCACGCATTTTTCAGGATAGCCTTCATACCGTTGCAACTTGATCCTGCCTGCACGTCCCGAATTCCGAAATGGTCGAAAATTCGCCCTCCTGCCGCTGCAACGATTAAACGAGGATATTCCGATGATTGGTATAAGCTGTGCAAGGCATCAGGAGTGGGAGAATATGAGCCCGGCAAGACTTTTACAGTTTTCGGTGGCAGAAAAGTGAGATCAGTGGTCAAGGATTGCCAGAGAGAGATCGACCTAGGCAAACAACCTGTGATACCATTTCCAAAGGAAACAGTCTATCGACCATTCCCAGAACGTACCCAATGGCCAGCACCAGCTTCTGGCGGCTTAAGTGAGATTGCGGAGGAGAAGGAATCCTCATCGGAAGGTCATGCATTGGTGGAAACTACAGGGAATGATCGTACAAAAGCGCCACCTAGTCGCCTTCCAGTCAGAGAAGAACAGATTCAACCTTTAAAAGAGAACGTTGAGCCTGTCCAGGAAACAGAGACTGTAAGGAGAGTGATTGAGAAGCCCACTCGCATGAGACCAGTCCGGAAAATATCAAATCCAGATCGAGTGACTGCTGGCACAGCACCTATACGTGGTCCTCGGTATACCCGAACTATGCAAAGAACTGTATCGACGAAAGAAATAGTCCAAGGGGGTGAAAAGCCTCCGCAAGAAAAGGAGCGCGAAATTCAAGAAGTTGTCGTCAGCGACCATGCAAAACCACGTTCTTCGCCTGAAGTGCAGTCATCGCCCCAGGTTGGCCTGCAGCCTACAGCGCCCCACAAATCAATTATTCCATTCACGGACCCAGCGTCAGTGCTTGCACGAGCCTCAAAGTTCCGCGATAATGTGGCACGCGCACTAGCCAATAGACCTACAGCCAGCCGTCGACCGGGACCTCCACAGCAAGTTCCTTTCGTTTCTAAATGGGTAGACTACTCTAGAAAACACGGTGTAGGATATGTTTTGGAAGACGGCAGCATCGGCTGTATTGTGAACGCTACGGCACGGCATCCAGTCACCCATGCAGTCGTTCGCGACGGCTATACTCTCTTGAAGGAGGTTGCAAAAGATCCCAAACTTGTTGAAAAGATCCCGCTTGAATACTACGCGGATTGCGCTGGAGATGGGCTCCGAAGGATCGAGGTAGATAAGGAACGGAGACGATCAACGAGTATTATTTGGATGAAGTTTGGAAAATATATGTGCCAGCAGTTAGGGCAGGTGGAAGGACGTACTATAGCTGAAAAGGAACCTGCGCAAACCTCCTTTGTAAGGTTTTATCAACGATTGGGGAATGTCGGTGTGTGGGGCTTTGGGGATGGATCTTTCCAGGTGAGACTACCAGTCACATATTCCTCCCATGCGAACTTACACTGATCCTATTTTTTTAGTTCAATTTCCCGGATCATACAAAGTTGGTTTTCTCAGCAGACGCTGAATATTGCGTGTTCACATGTCTGTCTTTGGAGGCTGCCGAGCATCTCGTAGAACATAGTGATCTCCCATTCAAGTATATTCGCGGTCGAGAAATCCTCAAGAGTTCTCTCCAGAATCTTCTGTACGGATCAGCAGAAGTCACGGTTGCATTTAGGAAAATGACTGAAGCAAATTTACTGAGGCAGAAGCTGGAGTTCATTATATCTGTCATGGATGAGTGGGTCACTGCTGGAGGCTTGGGATGTCTTTCGGAGCCAGACAGTTTGAAGTGGGAAGGGCCTCAGCTAGAAGATGGTAAGAAGCAGGACTGGGTCACTGTTGGGCGTTTTGGTGGTGATGCGGTCAAAGCGTGAGTCTACGGGCGTTTCTGAATATTATATAAGCGAAGGCGTTTGGGAGTGTTGGCGGCGTCGGTATTTGCATTATTCACTTTGGGTTCTTCATGTTGCGACCTTCGCAGCTTTAACGACTTCCTGGATAGTAAATTGAAGTGGAATCTCTTGGGATGGCATTGATCCAATGCTAAGATAGTATTTTGACTGTTGGGTTTTGAAAGTGTGCTTCGTACTATTCAGTTGCATTCTTCGATCTTTGTAAAATACACTGCCTACGAATGTAGAAAAATGTACCGCGTGTAGGAGTTTATCAGTAGGCGTCGTAAGCTTGTACAGTTTTCATCCTTAGAATTCTTTTGGCCTAACGGACTGTAATAAGATGGTTGCGCGTCGTGGAGGTTGAGTTAGAATCAAATTGCATCGTGGCTGAGTCCCGTGGTGGCTTGGGCCCTGGTTTTCCGAATCTGCCGCCGCCGCTCACTTCTGTGTGACGTTTTGAACCTGAAGCCATCTAGGCGATTGCGACGCTTCGTCCCATAACTTTTCCGCCGCTCTTACAGCGCTGCTGTTTCCTGTACATCTTCTCCTCAACCTTCTTGTTCTCTCCTACCTCTCTACAACCCTGCAAACTACGCGACACTCCATCTACAACACAACGAAGAACTTGGAACCACTATACGATTTGAGGGAGCTTTTGGGCACCGATTATGGTACAAAAATATCATGGCACTCTATTTCCTACCTGTACATTAGGGAAGCTAATACGATGCTGGCACATAGGCGGTCACGAAGCGTGCTGGGCGTAAGAAGGATGCCAGCAGCTCGAAACAGCCAACAGCCGCTGGCGGCGGGGGCAAGGCTCAGTTCGCGAAGAAGGCCGTGTTTGAGTCAACAAAGAAGAAGGAGGTGGGAGTATCAGATCTCACATTGATCAGCAAAATCTCGAACGAGGCCATAAATGACAATCTAAAGAAGAGGTTCGAGAATGCGGAGATATACGTGCGTGATCCCCGCAACGATAGAAAGCGTCTGCTATTGGCGCGTCCGGCGCGTCAAGAAATACTTATTGACGTGGTTTAGACATATATTGGACATGTGCTAGTTTCCGTCAATCCATTCCGGGACTGTATGTGGAGTATTTTTCGTTTCAATATGTTCATGCTGACCGTGACTAGTGGGCATATATACAGATGAAGTGCTGAACAGCTATAAAGGCAAAAATCGGCTAGAGGTCTGCTCGATCAACTTTTATACATGCCTCATCGCTGATAATATCAGATGCCTCCGCACGTTTACGCCATCGCCGAGTCTGCTTACTATAACATGAACGGATACAAGGAGAACCAGTGTATCATCATATCCGGCGAGTCTGGTGCGGGCAAGACAGAAGCAGCCAAACGTATAATGCAATACATTGCGAATGTTTCGGGAGGCAGTAATTCTTCAATCCAGGAAACTAAGGACATGGTGCTGGCCACAAACCCTTTACTCGAGTCCTTTGGAAACGCGAAGACATTAAGGAATAACAACTCCTCGAGGTTTGGAAAGTATTTGGAGATTCAGTTCAATGCGCAGGGAGAACCTGTAGGAGCAAATATTAACAATTATCTTCTCGAAAAGTCCCGGGTTGTTGGACAGATTACTAATGAGCGCAATTTTCATATTTTCTACCAGTTTACCAAGGCTGCATCGTCACACTATCGAGGTATACATGACTATTACTTTCTATTCTCTACTTTGCTGACCTGACGACTTAGAGATATTTGGAGTTCAGCAACCACAATCTTATGTTTACACCAGCCGGTCAAAATGCTACGATGTACCAGGAATCGATGATCATTCTGACTTCCAGGAGACTTTAGATGCCATGAAGATCATTGGCTTGGCGCAATCAGAACAGGACAATATATTCCGGATGCTCGCTGCTATTCTGTGGCTCGGCAACGTTGCCTTTACTGAAGACGATTCAGAAAACGGGACTATCGTCGATCAGTCAGTTGTCGATTTTGTTGCGTACCTCCTGGAGGTTGACTCTGCGCACGTCAACAAAGCACTCACGTTAAGGATTGTGGAGACCAGCCGGGGTGGACGAAGGGGATCTGTGTACGAAGTACCACTCAACCCAGCGCAGGCTACAGCCGTGCGGGATGCTCTATCTAAAGCGATCTATTTCAACTTGTTCGACTGGATTGTGGAACGAGTCAACGCCTCACTGAAAGCTCGAGGAGCACTGGCTCATTCGGTCGGAATTCTAGACATCTATGGATTCGAAATTTTCGAGCGGAATAGCTTCGAACAGCTTTGCATTAATTACGTTAACGAAAAACTCCAACAAATCTTCATTCAGTTAACCCTGAGAACGGAACAGGAAGAATATGCCAGGGAGCAAATCCAATGGACTCCAATCAAGTACTTCGACAACAAGGTTGTATGCGATTTGATAGAGGAGAGACGACCACCGGGCGTATTCGCTGCGCTGAACGATGCCTGTGCAACTGCGCATGCAGACCCAACCGCCGCAGATCAGACCTTTGTCCAAAGGCTAAATGCCCTTTCGTCAAATCCAAACTTCCAACCGAGACAAGGTCAATTTATCATCAAGCACTATGCTGGTGATGTGTCGTATGCTGTGGATGGAATGACTGATAAGAACAAAGACCAATTGCTCAAGGATTTACTTAACCTCGTCGCCCAGAGCTCGAACAGCTTTGTTCATGTGCTGTTCCCTCACCAGGTCGACCAAGACAACAAGCGTCGTCCGCCTACTGCCGGAGACAAGATCAAAGCTTCGGCTAATGATCTTGTGGCTACCCTCATGAAAGCTTCGCCCTCATATATTCGAACCATCAAACCTAACGAGAATAAATCACCCACAGAATACAATTCGCCGAATGTTCTCCATCAAATCAAGTATCTGGGATTACAAGAAAATGTTCGCATTCGTCGCGCAGGCTTTGCTTCTCGGCAAACGTTTGAGAAATTTGTGGAGCGATTTTTCCTACTTTCTCCGAAGACTTCTTACGCGGGGGAATATACGTGGACAGGTGACTACCAGACTGGCACAAGACAAATTCTCAAGGATACCAGTATTCCTGCGGAGGAGTTTCAAATGGGCGTCACTAAGGTCTTCATCAAGACCCCAGAAACCCTGTTTGCCCTGGAAACCATGCGTGATCGCTATTGGCATAATATGGCGATCAGAATCCAGCGCGCGTGGAGAAACTACCTGCGGTACCGGACAGAATGCGCCATTCGCATCCAACGCTTCTGGAGAAGGGTCAACGGTGGTTTAGAATTTATTCAAATCCGGGACCAGGGTCACCAAATATTACAGGGACGCAAGGAAAGGCGGCGATTCAGTTTGGTCGGCTCGCGCCGCTTCCTAGGGGACTATCTGGGTGTCGGAAATAGAGGCGGTCCTGGAGAGGTGATAAGGAATTCCATCAATATTGGTGGGAACGAAGAAGTACTATTCTCGTGCAGGGTTGAGCTACTAGTCTCGAAGCTTGGCCGATCTAGCAAGCCGGAGCCTCGAATACTAATACTCACAAGGAAGAATGTCTATCTCGTGAAGCAGGTTCTCGTCAACCGGCAGATATCAATACAAGCCGAGCGAACTATACCCCTGGGAGCAATTCGGTTCGTGAGCGCATCGACGCTCAAGGATGATTGGTTTGCGATCGGCGTGGGCTCACCTCAGGAACCCGACCCCTTGGTGAATTGCGTCTTTAAAACCGAGTTCTTTACTCAGCTGAAGACGGCAACTCGTGGCGCGCTGGATCTCAGGATCGGGAACACGTGAGTATCTACACTAAATCAATCTCTAACGAGTCTAACGAAAGGCAGTATTGAGTTCAACAAGAAGCCTGGGAAACCTGCTGTGGTCAAGACGGTCAAAGATACTGCAGTGCCCAGGGACGATGTATACAAAAGCGGGACTATACATACAGGTCCAGGGGAACCACCGAACTCTGTGTCTCGCCCCACTCCCCGCGGGAAGCAGGTAGCTGGCAAGCCAATTACCAGTGGAAAATTACTGCGTCCTGGAGGGCCTGGCGGTGGCCCCTCAAAACTCTCCAACCGTCCGGCTCAAGCAAGGCAAACACCTCAAGGTGGACAACAAACCACCACGCAACCGAGACCAGTCCCTCAACCCATCGCTGCTTTGTCAAACGGAACAGGGCATGCTCGTAGTATATCGTCATCATCAGCATTGTCGGCGCGTGGCCCTCCCCCACCCCCACCTGCAGCACCCTCCGCCCCCAAAGAACCGACATATCGAGCTTTGTATGACTTCCTAGGGCAATCCGCTGGAGAGCTCAGTATCAAGAAGGATGAGGTGATATTGGTCACACAGAAAGAAGGAAATGGTAAGTGTTCTTGGCAGTTACCTTAGTGTGTCGCAATGCTAATACGACGTCTCAGGCTGGTGGCTGGCAAGCCGTCTAGACAAATCAGCATCGGGCTGGGCGCCATCCGCGTACCTGGAAGAGGTTGTTAACAGGCCAGCGCCTCCTCCTGCGCCACCCATAGCTCCTCGCGCTGTACCAACCCCACCTGTTGCCAACGGAATATCAAGCAACGGCACAACTCAAGGAGGCATCCGCGCCAAGCCTACTCCTCCTACCCCGCCAGCGAAACGTCCAGCTGGTAAGAAGCCTGCCCCATCGCCGGCGCCACGAGATAGCGGGTACTCCGGAAGCGGAGCAAGTAACAGTGACGCGGGTGCCAGAGACAGCAGTGGAAGTATCGCAGGAGGCTTGGCGGAAGCATTGAGGCAAAGGCAGGCGGCGATGCACGGTCGACGGCCTGCAAACGATGACGAATGGTGAATCAGCGGTGATATAACTAGATTGCCGTGTCTGGCGGTACCTCATTGTATGAGTATCGTTTTGGCTCTTCATCTACAGTGTTTGAGGGGTAGAAGCATTTGTTTCAGTAGCGAGGGTAAGAGGATGATTAAAATGATCACGCTGGCAGCCGCTTGGGTGCTTTGTTCGGGAGACTTGCTATAGCCGACGATTGCGTTGTTCAGAGGATGAAGGGCACGCGTGTTAAGGATTCAAAGGGCGGCGTATGGCGTAAGAGGCACTCTGAGGTAGTTGAGCTAGTGATATGGTGCAGCGTATGGATAGTCTTGCTAGGTAGTCTTATGACATTGTCGAGGTTCAATTGATGCTGGCGAACTTGGCGTGCTATGCTGCAACAGGGCGTCTGTGCTTCACATGAACCGCTGCACTCGTCGTGTCCCTGTTCCCTTTTTGCTCCATGTATATTACCTACTGTCGACCTGTTGCCTACCACCCTCTTTATTGCCTGCACCTACATGATGTATTTATAGTCTCTTTTCCTTCATAGATCAATCGACACACGAGTTCCTGACCTGGTATTTTCCGGTCAACACCTACCAATCAAGAGCGGGGCTTGGCACTCAGCGCTCACCAAGCGTTCAAGTTACGTTTGGCGCATCCCGCGATCCGGTCTGCAGGCCCGTCATTCCCGCTGTGGTGCCGTGCCTCCGATCCCGGGGTTTTCCCACGGTTTATCCGGCTACGTCCGCCTGCTATCTTCGTCTCCAGGGTTCGCTCCACTGTGATTGACCTCCCCGTACCCCAACGTGGAGGACCCTTGTGGGGCTAACCACGGACTTGCGCCTCCGACGCAGTACAGGACCGCCATCACCGGCAGACTTTCCCTTTGAATGATCAAATCAAAACCAACCACGGCGGCGTATTCTGCTCTGGCTGTCTTCCACCACAGCATTGCTGTCAATTGCAGTCAGACGCTGCAACTTTGGGCGATCTTTGCACAGTACCTTACCAATAATGGCGCGAATGCGCTCCGTGACCCTGCCTCTCACGTGTTGGGCGCCTGTACACGAGGCTGCCACACTTTGAGAGAATGAAATTCATACATCTAGATTGGTACAAATCCCGCCACAACGAGAGGCTAATGAAGATCGATATGTATCTGTAAAACTCCTCGGCCGTGCCGTTCCACCGACCAATGACGCCAGGCGGACGATCCTAGATCGAGGCCCCAGCTCACTAGATACAAGGTTTGTTCCTCATACATTCCGACGTTTTGGCATTGTCATCTTTTAGTACTGGGAGCGTTGCGCGCGACTATTAAATTAGGCAATGCAGTTAGTACATTTGTCTACGAGCGTTCTACTTTTAGTTGTGATATTCCTTACTCTCGAATGAGTTTCTCCTCCACACGGACAAAGCTCTACGTGACAAAGGCTCGGATCTCGTCCAGACACTCCGATTGAGTGATTAAAAGCTTTCATTCTTGACCATGGGAGATACCAACCTTGCACCTACTCCGATAGAGGACCCTGGGATTGCAGATGTTGCTATAAAGCACGCCGCACATCATCCTGTCTTTACGCCTCCCACACTAACTCCTGCACTCACTCCGGAGCCCATCGACATCGAAATCATGAAGGGAAAGAAGCTATATACGTTGGAGAGGCCGGACGATGCGGCGAGAAAGCTGGCGGCGAAGCTATCCTTGGAGGAACAAGTAGGTTGCGGCTTTGACATTTCACATTCATAATAGCCTCAAACGTCCCAACGGGCTACGATAACATTCTCGAACACCGCCCATTACGTGAATATTTCGTATCGTTCCTTTGCCTCAATCGACGCTAGCGACGTATACTGGTCAGGCAGCTGGATGGATGGTGGATGACAATGAATTTGGCATTCAAGGGCATGTCGCTGTTCCTTTGGCAGAACACCAACATGAATTGTATTGTCCCTTTTCTTGGCCAGTCCGAATCCTCCCCGGCCGCTCTGCGTATGTTTTGTTTGGACATTTTCAGAACTTCAAATTTTAAACTTGGTCTAACACTAGCACTTGCACTTTCACTACCCCATAGCAAACACAGAGGAATTACACTAACTTTTCAAGATCTCCCTCCTAACTGGGGCGGACTTTTGGAGGACCAAAGCGCTACCAGAGAAAGGTATTCCTTCTATCAAAACTACAGATGGACCGAATGGGGCAAGAGGGGAGTTCTTCAGGAGTGGCACTCCAGTATGTCAGCCTTTAGTGTACATCGATTGATACACTAACCGACCCCCAGGCTGCGTTGTTTCCTTGCGGAATCTCATTAGCAGCGTCCTGGAACGCCGACTTGGTTGAGGAGGTTGGAAGGCATCTTGGTGAGGAGACAAAAGCTCGAGGAGCTAACGTCCTCCTTGCTCCTACCGTTTGCATGCATCGATCTCCACTCGGTGGAAGAAACTTCGAGTCATTCTCCGAAGACCCGCTTCTTACAGGAAAACTTGCCGCTTCCTACATCCGCGGTGTTCAGAGCAAAAACGTCGCTGCGACGATTAAGCATTTCGTCGGCAATGAGCAAGAAACGCACCGGATGAAGATCGATTCAATTATTGCGGAAAGGCCGCTTCGTGAGATCTACCTCAAGCCCTTCGAAATTGCTATGAGGGAATGCCCACCCTGGGCTTTGATGAGCTCATACAACCTTATTAATGGCGTTCATGCGGACATGAACGAACATACTCTCAAGGAAGTTCTGCGGAATGAATGGGAATACGATGGGTGAGTACAACGTATTTTACTTGGCTGGGAGAATTCAATAATTACTAGTCCTATACTTCGCTCCCGCGTTAAAAAAGCGCGATGGCAATAGATATAACTAAGCTAACATACTTAGGATGGTGATGTCGGACTGGACTGGAACCAACTCAGTTGCTGAGTCGATCCGTGTTGGTTGTGATCTGGAAATGCCTACGTCTAGCTTATGGCGAGGCGAAAAGGTCCTGAAGGCTATTGAGGACGGTGATCTTTCAGTAAAGGATGTCGAACGAGCGGCAGGCAACGTTCTATATCTCGTTGACCGAACCAAAGGCTTGAATGGACCACCAGAACCGGTTGAACGGTCAAATAACAACCCAGAAACAAGCCATCTAATCCGCCAGGCGGGCATAGAAGGGCTGACTTTACTAAAGAATGACAATAACACCCTTCCAATCGCGAATGTCCATAAAATTGCCATAATAGGACCAAACGCTAAACGCGCCATTGCCGGAGGTGGTGGGAGTGCAAGTCTCAATCCCTACTACACAATCACCCCGTTTGATGGAATCCGTTCCCGAACAGGAGCCGAGTTGTTATTCTCACAAGGCTGTGACACCTCTAAGCGGCTGCCTCTCGCATCTCCTTACTGCAAAACGCCATCCGGTGATCAGGGAGTGATACTAGAATACTACAAAGGTGATAGATTCAAGGGCGACCCTGTATACGTGCAACACAAGCAAGCAACGGATCTATATCTGTGGGATTCGGCCCCAATGGAGCTTCTTCCAGACTTCTCTTTCAGAGTAAAGGCAGTCATTACACCCGTCACGACCGGTACTCAGACGTTCAGCTTCTCGAGCGTTGGGCCCGGGCGCCTATTCCTTAACGGGGAGCTACTTATCGATAACTGGAACTGGACTGAGGAAGGAGAAGCTATGTTCGAGGACTCGATAGACGTTGTGGAATCAATATTCTTAGAGGCAGGAAAGCCCATTGAGATTCTTGTTGAGAGTACTAGCGAACTTCGACCGTTGTCGAAGCTCTCCTTCGAGGGCAAGACCCATACTTATGCCGGCTGCCGTATTGGCTATGAGGAGGAATCCCAAGTTGATCTCCTGCAAGAAGCCATCAATGCTGCAACAGAGGCTGATGTAGCTATCGTTTTCGTTGGATTGGACGCGGAGTGGGAGTCAGAAGGCTATGATCGTCAGACCATGGATCTTCCAAAGGATGGTAGCCAGGACAGACTCATCGAGGCGGTTCTGCAAGCCAATCCCAGGACAATCGTCGTCAATCAGTCTGGGACGCCTGTAACCATGCCATGGGCAGATAAGGTTCCTGCAATCCTCCAAGCTTGGTACCAAGGCCAAGAGGCCGGGAACGCTCTGTCAGACGTGCTATTTGGTCTTCAAAGTCCCAGTGGTAAATTGCCAACTACTTTCCCTCGGAGACTAGCAGACAACCCGGCTTATCACAACTGGCCTGGCGAGAATCTAAAGGTCATCTATGGGGAAGGAATCTATATTGGCTATCGGCACTATGAGAGAGCCAAAATTACGCCACTATTTCCTTTTGGCCACGGTCTCTCCTACACCACTTTCACATACGGTACGCCCATGATCAGCAGCGGTATTCTCAGTGAATATGGCTCCGTGACGGTATCTGTTCCAATTACGAACGATGGCCAAATGGCAGCCTATGAAACTATCCAAGCCTATATTAAGGATGTGAAATCTAGAATCCCTCGACCAGAGAAGGAACTTCAAGGATTCGCAAAAGTTTTTCTTCAGCCTGGCGAGACTAAAATTGTAGAGCTAGTGTTTGATAAGTACTCAGTCGGCTACTATGACACCAATCTAGAGCCACGTCCCGCTTGGGTTGCTGAGGAAGGCTGTTTCGACGTGCTCATTGGAGCTTCATCTGCAGATATCCGGTATGCTCACTGCTAAAAGTATTTGACGTGGGTTCTAGCTAACATTTGAGTCCAGCTGCACCGTTTCTTTCGACGTCGAGGAGACATTCTCGTGGATTTTCTAGAATTGAATATAATCTTATACCATGCCATTTATTTGGCTTTGATTCTGTTTGCGAGGCTAGGGCAGTTTTCCATTCTGTTAAGGCGTCGAATTTAGGAGATATTTGCCGTTCAGTTGGACAGAGATTTGCATAACCATCTAGGGTGTTTGATTTCCAGCTGTTTTGTACGTCGGAATTTCTATGCAATTAATACAGGATGAGTGCCCTTATCTAGTCATCCTGGCTACGATGAAATGCTTGAATTTAATCTGTGAACGTTATCATCTTAATGCTATTTGGTACTTCTGAATTTCAGACGGATTATTACGACCCGATGAACAAAGGAACCTTGTCACATCCTGCAGTGGCGTTACCCTTGAGCTCAGCAGGCCTGTTACCTGATTTCGCTCGGAGGAGGGGAGTTTTGGAACTGTAGCAACGTGTTTTAAGATTTGTCCCTATAACGGTAGCTAGAAACGCTTCCAAAAGTTCATCGATTAGAGAGACGACCCGATATTTTATAAATATTTAGTGCAAATCTGTCCACAACCCCCCAGAGCCGTGCTTATTTTCGTCAAAAAAAAGTCGTTAAGGACAGCAGACTTGACTATAACGTCGCAACGAGCATATGGATAAGAGCCAAAGACCCATCGTTGATAGATTTGGCTCTTTAGATCATTTTATGCCTATATGCAACCCTGGACCTTACATGGGTGGCTTTAATAATTCCGTTAAAGATTGTATACAGCTCCTATCTGGTAAAATGTGTCCTACGGTTATCGATAAGAGCTCGTCAATAGAAGCAATCGAATCAAGCCCCGTAATCAAAAATACGTACTTTTGATCACGGGCTTGATTCGATTGGCAAGCTCTTATCGATAACTGTAGGACACATTTAACCAGGCGAAGGGATGCAAATTTGGACGACGCGCTTAACCAAATCTGCGAAAGTCCCATCCTTTAACCCGTCGACGTCCTACCGGAGTTGGTCCGTGCTTGAACATCAGAATGAAAATAACGCGTGTAGTTATATAAGGTTGATCTGATTGGCTAGTTCTTATCGATAACGGTAGGACAATTTCTAGTAAGTTATGGGATAGAATCGAAAATTTTAACTAAAAAGGCCAGCGATATCCGCTAATTTGATTCTATGCACAGGGTGAGGTCTGTGAGTTCTGTTAAGGCAGCAAGGCATAAATTGCCAATGAGGCTTGCGCCATTAAACACAACTAAAATTAATTAAGAAAAGTTATAACTATAATAGCAGAAACCCTGCTTTAGTCCTCTAGAATAAAGATAATAATAGATTTGCTGGGTGCCTGCGTAGTCTGCGGCATCCGGAAAATAATTACCACCGGCTCCCGGATCTAACCGGATTGAGCGAGCTGGTAATCCACGGCGTTCGCGCGTTTTTGCGCCAGCAGCTCTATCCCTCATCGCTAACTTACCTTCACCACGATACCTACTGAGCAGCCTTCTTGTCTTCTCTGAGTTCTGCGATCTTATTCTTGCCGCAGCGATTGCTCAAATTTCGCTTCCGGCGTTTATCCATCTCTACCGCGATCCGTCAGAGCGTTGCCTGCCCATCACCCGAACTGCCTCCCGCTCCAGTGGTGTGGAAGCTCTTCCATTACCTAGTTCATACTTCTGCGCTATAGCACCGCTCAACCTTCGGCTCTTAATGAACTAGGACGCAGCCTCAAGTTTTCGTCATTTCGATATTCGTTCGATGCCCCTACTGCTTGTTGCTTAAGACCGAGGAGCAACTCTAACGCCGGACATGAATTCTGCACCTCGCGACGACTGGCCGCCGGCGCAGGCGGCAGTATCTGCAACTGGGCAACAAACAAATGAACAAGGGCAGGGACAAGCGCCGAGACCGCTGGGTGGATTTAGGTAGGACTTCTTTCGCCAACTCTCCCTATCGCCATAGACATCATCGTGGAGCGGACTCCTGTGGACATATTGTTCGGCCTTGATTTAGGCTTTCTGAAAGCTGATTCTTTCTTGAATAGTACCAGCAATGCTAGCCAGCAGCAACCTTCGCAGGCGCCTTCAGCTCAAAGTACTGGACCCGTTCTACCCCCGCCTTCAGGTATGCGTTCTACCCCCGTCTTAGACATGATAAGTCCACTTGTTTTCAGTTAACTGACCATCAGACGAAAATAGCCCCTTTCTTTTCTCCGAATCAGTCTTCTGGACACAGTTTACCAGTGCTCGCAGGTTTTACTCAAGCCACCCAAACATCTCCAAACCAAACCGCGCAACGACCCACTTCGTCAAGTCAAGACTCTGCGCCAGGCCCGCAGACCCATCAGGTAGTAATGCAAGGGCCTGGATACTCGTTACCTGGCATATCTCAAACACTGCAACAGCCCCAGATGCATGCGCAAGCTCAGCCAAACATTGATCGAGAAAGGGAAATGCGAGAACGCGAACGTGAAAACAGAGAGATGATGGAGGCACATGCGGAGGAAATGGCTAAACGTGATGCTGAGCAGCGAGAGCGTGAAAATCGCGAAAGACAGCAACATGAGCAGGCTACGCATGAAAACCACTCAGGGCCCATCCAGATCCATCAACCTGTTGCAGTGGCGCCATCAGTCAGGACCATCCACGGACCCAATGGCCTTCTTGGTAATTCTGGACCATTGGGTGGACCGAACGTACTCACTGCATCCCTCGGCGCGCCTAGTAATCTAAACAATATTTTTGGAGGCGCGCCAGTTCAGCAAGGTGACGCAACACCGCGAATGCAGCATTCAGTGCAGCCTCCAACGCAACAGTCTATGCTCATGCCTTTTGGTGGCCCTGGTATGCAGCCTGGACCTTTGGGAATGGGCCAAGGTCAACAGCCCATCCTTAATGTAAGTCCCTATTAACCAGTATTGATCCAAAATAGATCCGATACAAAACCACCGTGTTTAGTGACTAACGCGACAACAGGACGCTCTGAGCTACCTTGACCAGGTCAAGGTACAATTTGCAGAGCACCCGGATGTCTATAACCGCTTTCTAGACATTATGAAGGACTTCAAGAGTGGAGCGTAAGTACTATGCCCTCTGTTTTCCAGAAAGGCCTGCTTATGCTTTCCCTTTAGCATCGACACGCCGGGTGTAATTGATAGAGTTTCCACACTTTTCGCGGGCAATCCAAATCTTATCCAAGGTTTCAACACATTCTTACCTCCTGGATACAAGATTGAATGCGGCACCGGTGGAGATCCTAACGCCATCAGAGTCACTACTCCTATGGGTACAACCGTTTCCTCTATGCCAGTACCGCGACCACTTTCTGCACCGCGGAGTGCCGCAGTCAATGGGAACGGCACCGGACCTAATGAGAGCCCGTATTATGATTCAGCATCCCATGCCACGAGTGGCAACTGGCAGCAAGCACGGGCCCAAGAAGCTCAAGAGGCTATGTTTAGCCCGGGCAATTGCAATATTGCCCATCAAATATTTGGCACCCAGCAAGGGCAAAACAACCAAGCACCTCTATCTCCAGAAGCTACTGCTCAGCGAAATCAACAAGATGCGGTCTCAACGGCAGCAGCGATGGCGCATCAGCAGGAACAGAGGGGAGTCTCGCAACTTCAGAATGCAGTATCAGCGGCTGCAGGCCGGTCGATTTTGTCGCCGTCAGGAGATACGTCTGCAACGCTTCCAGGCCAAGGCATGAATGGTGTTAGTCATACGGCTCAACCAGGTAGCGTCGGCCCTACCGGCGAAAAGAGAGGCCCTGTAGAATTTAATCATGCCATTAGCTATGTGAATAAAATAAAGGTAGGCCTGTTCGCTTGTATTTAATATTGCAGAACTCTGCCGGTTCTCCCAGCTAACAATTTGATAACATCAGAATCGCTTCGCCTCACAGCCAGACATTTACAAGCAATTTCTTGAAATATTGCAAACATATCAGAGAGAATCGAAACCTATACAGGACGTGTACGCGCAAGTCACAAGTTTATTCAGCTCTGCACCAGATCTACTTGAGGATTTTAAACAGTTTCTCCCTGAGTCTGCAGCGCAACACAGGGCTGCCCAGCAGCAAGCAGCAAGACACGCCGCTGAAGACGCTGTTATGCTCAGCAACGTCCGTGGTGAACAAACATATCAACCTGCACCACCTCACCAACATCAAACACCTCGAACAGATACATCTCGACTTCCTCCTATGGGAAATTTTGCGCCAACCCCGACTGCAAACAGAGATAATAAGCGCAAGCGCGGAGAGAGACAGGCCCCCGGGGTCAGCTCCTCTGCTATGCCTACCTCGATGGTTGGCGATGCAGGGAGCGCCAACGCGAGAGCTGGATATGGCCAAGGGAACCTTGCAAAGGTACGTGGGGAAATTTTTATTCATATACTACAATTCTTTGTTCAATTGTTAAAGTTTCGGTTGTCACTCAATGGTGCACGGACCAACACTGCCTACTGCTGCCTCAACTCTTGCTCTTACTCTTTCTTCCACTCAAACCATCCATTACATACGTTGGAAAGAGCATTCTGTTGGTCGGAGTCTCTTGTTCGCAACTGTCATTTGTCAAATTTTTTTTATTATCTTTTTGTCGTTCTCATATCTATGGATCAGTCTACTGTAGAGTCTCACAAGCAGTTCCAATTTCCTGATTTGCTCGACTCATCTTCGTTATCTACACCTCCCAATACACTTAGGCCCATCCGCGCTCGGAAACGAGCGAGCAGTGATGCTAGCAGCGCCACTCTAAGTAACGAACAGCTTGCTAACCAAAACTCACCAAAGCGCACCAAGACAACACACAATGCAAAGCAGTCTATGGTCCCAGATGGTCCGGCTGTCTCGCCCACCCTGACGCCCGCACTACCCGAACCAATCCCTCCGACCACTACCACCGTTGCCACGCTAGACGAACTGGCTTTCTTCGACCGAGCGAAGAAATTCATTGCGAATAAAAACAACATGAACGAGTTCCTTAAGCTCTGCAACCTTTTTTCGCAAGATCTCATTGACAAGTCTTTACTCCTCACCCGCGCCCAGAGCTTCATCGGCGGGAACCCGGAGTTATTTGCATGGTTCAAGAACTTCTTAGGATATGAACCAGAGACCAATGTGACACAAACAAAGGCGAAAACTGTGAGCGGAAGAGTGTCATTGTCAAACTGTCGCGGTTTGGGTCCTAGCTACCGACTCCTACCAAAGCGAGTAAGTTTCCTTTCCTTCCTGTCACGGTGAATTACATCTTTCTACATCAAATGAGTAATTTGCCAGGTTACAGGCTAATGCCTTTGCAGGAACGCGAACGACCATGCAGTGGTCGTGATCAGCTTTGTAAATCGGTCCTAAATGATGAATGGGCTTCACATCCCACTTGGGCTTCTGAGGACTCCGGTTTTGTCGCTCATCGCAAGAACCAGTATGAAGAAGGCCTCCATCGTATTGAGGAGGAACGCCACGACTATGACTTCAACATCGAAGCCTGCCTACGAACTATCCAACAGCTTGAGCCAATCGCCCAGCAGATTCTTCAGACTGCCCCGGAGGAGAGATTGAACTTTGTTTTGCCAGCTGGCTTGGGTGGACAGAGCGAGACGATCTATAAAAGGGTGATCATGAAAATCTACGGTCGTGAGAAAGGCAAGGATGTCATCTCTGAGCTCTTTGCTCAACCTTACAACGTCATCCCCATACTCTTGAACCGCATGAAGCAGAAACTCGAGGAATGGAAGGCGGCTCAACGAGAGTGGGAGAAGGTCTGGCGAGAGCAGACCCAAAAGATCTTTTGGAAGTCGTTGGACCACCAGAGCCTTGGCGCCAAGCAAGCTGACAAGCGGCAATTCCAGCTCAAAACTCTTCAAAACGAGATTCAAGTCAAATACGAAGAGCAGCGGCGCCAGCTAGAGGTTCAAGAAGTTCAGGTTCCAAATTACCAATTCGCCTACTCCTTCAAAGACGAAGACGTTTTGGTCGATGCCTCCCGCCTCATTCTCATATACGCCGAGCACAGCCACTCTGGTGATTATTCAAAGGTCATTTCATTCATCAAAGAATTCGTTCCTCTCTTCTTCGGCATCGACCCTGTCAAATTCGAACAACGAATCCAAACCTCAGCTCAGGGCTCACCAGCCAACGACTACGCTGACGACGAAGCTCCAAGCCCTGATGATGGCTTCTCGCAGAAATCTCACAAAACCAACAAGAAGCCAAACTTGCTGCGTGGGGTACTCGATCGCGGCCGCAGCGGTAAACCGAATCGCAAGGAGAAAGAAGACAGCGTTGCATCTGGCAGCCGAGGTAGCACTCCTGATATGGCCTCTGCTGCCGATGAGGATATGGCTGGTGGTGCGGATAGCTCAAACAGTAACGGGATGAGGGAAGAGTCTGGCCCGCGTAGATGGGTTGAATATCCGAGCGGAATAAATTCAGTGAACGTGAAGGACCTGGCTCCCGATGAGCCATACAAGCGCGAGAGCTTCAACATGTACTGCAACCTCCCGATCTACTGCTTCTTCCGAATGTTCGTCATTCTCTACGAACGTTTACTCAATATTAAGCAGAACGAAGGAGAGGTTCATGAAACAGTTGCTCGAGCTATGCACTGGAAGGCCGCTATTGACTTAAAGATGATCGACAAGCTTCCTAACGAGTTCTTCTCTGATGTGTCTGAGAACGCGAACTACTACCAGCAGATCCTTAACATGTTTGAAGATCAGATCAAGGGTGAAATTGACATGAGTCAGATCGAAGAGACTCTTCGACGGTTCTACCTTCAGACTGGCTGGCAGTTGTATTCTTTTGACAGGCTTCTCAGTGCTCTTGTCAGATTTACTCTTGGTCTCTTCACCAGCGACAGCAAAGAGAAGACGTGGGATATCTATGTTCTCTTCAAGAAAGATCGTGCGCGTGAAGATACAACACATCAAGATGAGCTCAACTACCGCAAGCAGGTTGAGAAGTATTCTAAGGATGCAGATGTCTACCGCATCACATTCGTAAGTCTAGTCAAGTTACTCACGAGGACGAACCGAGCTAGAACTGACTTGAACTTTGTCTTGCAGAGTCCACGGGAAATGGAAGCCTACGTCTCCATATTCAAAAAGGACGACCCGACCTTTGATGTCACCGCTCTGGACCGTGCGAAGCGTTGGCGCTACTACCTTGCATCTTACTCGTCAGTTGATCCCACCGAGGGCGTTCCCAACGACAAGGTCCAGCTGCCATACCTCAAACACTCTTTAATCAAGCCTGACGAGTCATCTGAAGAGTACGGCGCACTATACGACACTCTCCGTAGCATGGAGAAGCTACAATTTATCATCCGTGCGAGGGATTATAGGATAGAGTTTGAGAATAAAGGCGACGGTGGAGTCGATTATACTGTTCTGTCCGAAGCAATAAGGATTGGCGGTGAAGAAGGACGGAGGGAGATGGAGGCCTTATGGGAGGCAAGGAGCGGACTTGCGCAGGAGAAGTTAGTCATGAACAACGCTTGGATGCGCGGTGTCAGCCGCGACGACGTCGATGCGCGCAAGCAAGCCTTTAGGAAGGATGTCGATCTACCAAGGGCTGTTGAGATGGAGGGAGAAGACGAGGAGATGACTGATTCGTAAGCGATAACTATTCGATTTTGCTCTTTCGTGTTGCTTCGTCCATCTAATCTTGTCTGTTCTGCTCTGCTCTAACTTGGCTCGGGCGTTAGAAGGAGTGGCTGGACAAGGGAATGACGGATTTGATGGGCTTTTTACTTTTGCACTATGGCATAACCATTTCATCTTTGCTCCAGCATTTCTGCGTAGGATCTGTGAGGAAGGATAGTGTAGCTTATGCGGGCAGTGACTTTTCTTCCTACTATACCAATACTTCATGGCTTCTCAAGTTGTCTCTAGAGTGATTGAGCTTAGGCATGGAGAGATGCTTCGCCTTATATAATGATGTCTTTGATAACTATTATGCATGTTAGATGAAAAGGTGATTGTCCAAATTGTGATATGAAAGCCTTCAGTGTCTATGTTGCAAAACCGCCATGGTAATAGCGGAGTTTCATTTATATTTTTAGATTCTAAGTAGCGTTCTCTCAAAGGGTGATCTAGTACATCTCCTTTCCGTCTAGAACATTTAGGAGCATTCGATGCTAATTTGTATCATTATTCCTATCTCCAGACCTTAGCAGTGTTTAATGTTGCAATCACTGCAGCATTCTCTCGAACACCGGATCCCTTCAACATCGCACCTCTCATGCAATCCTTACAAATCAAAAGCCTTCTCTCCTCCACCCCGCCAATTCCACAACCTACCATTCAAACAACATTCTTACTCAGCCACTCCTCCCACTGTTCTTTAGTCCAGATACTACTAATGCTATTCTCCATAATCCCATTAAACAGCACCGTCGGCGTAACATGCACGCCCACGAGGCGATTCGCCTTAACCATCAACTTAACATCATTCGTAACCTCGTTCCCCGTATTCAGAGCGCCGTCCGGACCCGGCTTATCCGAGATGACCAGCAGCTGGTAGACGGCCTTCTCGTCGACGCCGACTCGGGCGGCGAGCTTGGCGAGTCGCGCATACGTCGCGTTGCGCGTCTCGTTGACGACGTTGACGTCGAAGTACGCCGTCTGCTGCTCGAACAGCTCCCTGCTGAAGTCCAGGAACTTGTCCGGCGCCAGCCGCAGCACGGCGGCCCCGGCTTCGTGCACCAGCGTCGATGACGGGTGCCAGGGTTGGATCTGCTGCCGGAAGATGGTCACGAGGCGGTCGGCGTAGGGCGGGGAGGTTAGGGTTGGCTTGAGGGTGGTGAAGATGGTGTTGAACATTTTCTTGGAGAACTGGAGCCGGGGGGTTAGCTGGGTTTGGCTTGATAGGGATGGGGTAGGGATGAGGTAGGGCGAGGAGAGAACGTACGGGACAGACATAGTCGAGGTCTATATTCCCCTTCGTCAGCTAATTGAGGTCGAGTTGGGTCGAAGAAGATACGTACAGAGCTCGAGAGTGTGCACTGCTTTTGGTGAGATGTTCGCGGCGGCGAGCTTCTGGCCGGCGAATTTAGGTGCTAGAGCCATGGTTGCTGATGATTGTAGTTTAGTAAAGCTTGAGAAGGACTAAAAGTCGGCCTAAAATGGGAGAATTGAAGCAACTCAAAACCCTGGGGATGATATTGCTGATTTATGCAATCTTAGCTGCTTGCTAACACCAACGGCGATATCGTGATCCTTCTGGGGAGATGACGACAGCGGGGTAAGTACGAAATTGCTTTGCTACGTTTGCAAGACATGCACCCTGGCCAATGCCAAAATGGAATAATCGTATTTGAAGAAATCAGATTTGTGTTATGGAAGATTTGATCTGTTGCGCAGTACATCGTAGCAATAAGTGAGCAAGTTGCTTAGAAAGTCAGCCGTGAATGCTCTGCGGGACTAGGTAGATCTGAACGCCAAGTTACGTTCTACAGTATGTTGATGCAAATATCTTTCATAAAATCGACCACGGAAGCCAAAGCTCCTAAAACGCCAGCCTATCTCAGCCTTAACCAGAACTCCCTCCATGCAGAAAATGTTAAGCCTACAGCCCTAAGTGCGCCGGCAGCTATGCAGCTCAGAATGCCCTGAGCAAAGAACAGTCAGGATAATATACAATTCATTCTCTTTTTTTTTTTTTAGCAATCAAAGCTCATCCTTCCTTGGCCATCGAACCTCCCAACTCCTTGGCCGCATGGGTAGCCCGAGCCAATAGTCCCAGAGACGGCTTGATTCAACGATGACGATTTTCAATCTGCAGAAAGTGCAAGATTAGCGCTATTCATCCAATACGCTTTGGGTTTGGATATGGGACTTACAACAAGCTAGGAAATTCCAGCCAGCTTTTGAATACGTAAATGAATGCTCGGGTGACTAAACTCAATTCTTCCCAGAACTCTTCCATGACTGTCAGGCCTTCTCTGTTCGACCTCGTAAAATCAGGGTACCCGTCATCCTCCTCCTCTTCAAGGAGAAGCTTTGTCTTGACAGCTTCCGCTTCTTTGACAGGGCTAGCGCTTTTCACGCCATCCCTCTCATCGATCATGCGCCTAAATTCCTTGATGGCGATCAGACTGTGACTTAGGCGATCCATTGTATTCAGAAGAGCCACAAGCTCTGTCCTTCTTAGAGGTGGATCCCGGCTCGAGTCCTTCTCGTCGAACTCAAACAAAACTTTGAGAGCTGTACCGTAACCTGCGGTTTGCAGCTTCCCCCAAAGTCGACATTTATCACATCCTACGCAATCCATGACCCTAGAAACGTTACGGAAGCGGTTGCGAAAGTCCTCTTTAAGATTTAAGCCGTTGCCGGGTTCCCGAAACATAACGCTCTCATCGAAGATTTCTGGCCCAGACGGAATGGCGGAGGCGAGTCTTAATACCATGTTTTTTGTGCGCGTATCCTGCTCTGGGTCGGCTGAGCAGAATTCGTAATCCTTGATGTGCTGTTTTATCTTACCAACCGCGCGCAGGAGTAGAGCATAGTTAAAGTAAATATTCGAGATTCGATCCGGGAATTTGTGAAGACGATTTTCATAGCAGGACAGGTTTGGAGCCCATTCTCCAGTGGTCTGGTTAAGGTAATCCCAGCAAAGATGGGTAGATATCGAGGCATGCATGCCGCTAATGACGCGATAAAAGACACGCTTCTCGAGGCACTCGTCGTCAAACTCAACTGGGTCAACTCTAGCAGTAGCACCACCTTGGGCGATGGCGGATTTCACGCCTTGTTGGAGACCTTGTTCTCGCATGGCGTTGCGGAGTTCATTAGCGGCTTGGTTTTGTTGCAGGCCATCAAAGCCTCCAGGGGTTGAACTTCCTCTAGTGCTTTTACCATTTTTCGGGGGCTTGGAGAAACAATTTTCGCGATAAATAGCTTCCCAGACCTGCTGCGATCCCACTCCCGTGTATCCCGTAAATCGTTCGGGATTGTCCACAAGACTAACATAATCTCCTTTAGCCGTGGCGCTCTCGTCGTCAGGGACGCAGTAATCCCGGTGGTCGCATTCGTCGTCGTATTCAACTACACAGCTCTCACCCACATCATCTCCCAGTTCACCCTGAAGTGGCCGCGACCTTCTTTCCTCTTGTAACTTCTTTCCGGGATGCTGTGCGGTGGGTCCTTCTAGTTTTCCTAGTTCATGCGCCCGCCACACTAAGGGTATATCTTCTTCGTTATCCAGGGTATTTACGGCGCATGCAATGTTGCCGCACATGCCATTCTCATCTGACCAAAACGGACATTTCTTATTGTATAGGTTGAGGCGGTAGTGGGAGAAAAAGTCGGTGTTCTGGGTAATGGAGTGGAGATAAGGATGTATCGCATTGTTAAGGCCTTCGAGAGTAGAATATGAAGCACATGCATCGGAGACTATCGCCCCAGGCTCAAACTGTATAGTATGTTTAGGATTCTGTGGCTCCGTGGGCGCTTCGCACGCGGATGAATTGCTTACTTCGCAAACGTTCGGAGGTAACGGTTTGGATTTGGTAGCTTCACGGGCATACGATACAGCGTGCGATGAACCTAGCAGTGAGAATACTGCTAGGTAGAAGGCTTGGGTTGCTGTTCGCATGGTTGCAGGTCCAGGGTAACCTTTGAGATGCTTCCAGTGTCAGTAAACGGTCCGTTTAAGGCAGTTCATGGTTTGGGGGCTCTCGAGGTTGCACGTACAGACAAAGCGGTTGAATAGTTTATGTACTAGGGCGGGTAAAAAGGCCAGCTTCAAACAAGCCAGATTTCATTAAGGATGACAGAGCGCAGAGGACATGGGTGGCGTGTTAAAGAATAGTAAATGAAAAGAACAAATTGTGGCGAGACTGAAATATTAGTCGCAGTAGACGGCCATATTTAAACGTATGCGGGAATCAGCCTGCTATTGTAATTGTAATCACGAACAGTGTCCGTCATGCGATTATCGTGTCAGATTGATGAATGAAAGGTGGCCTCCCACGCCTCCTCTGCACCGCCTCCCTGCCCTGCGTTCGGTCATCGTGGCGTCGAACAGACGGGCCGGTCTTTGCCGATTCGTTCGACCTGCATCCAGGAACCCCATCCTCGTCCTACCCCTCGTGCCCCTTGTGCCCCTACATCATCCTTACCCTTCGTATAACCTCAGTCCGCAATACAACAGGCCTGATATATTTTAAAGGCAATCTGTCTGCCCTGCGAAATGGCCCAGGACGCTTCTGCTGCTGCCAGTCCACCACCTTGGCATGCTTCATTCCCCACCCCGCAGCACACCGCCCCGCTCATCTCTCGCGACGAAGTGCTCTCCAACTTGCTCTCTCCAGAGCTGCTCTTGATTGACGTGCGGCGGACGGATTACGAGGGAGGCACCATCAAAGGCAGCCCCAATCTGCCCGCGCACAGCTTCTACGTGAACAAAGGAGTATTATACGATCTTTGCAAGAGAGCGGGGGTGAAGAAGGTAGTTTTCTACTGTGGTAAGTTTGCATTAGGATAGATAAGAGGCGGGGCAGTGAATGCAGTTCTTCGAGGAGAATCTGTGTTTTGCTCATCAGGAATACGTCAACAAAACTAAAAGAAAAGCTTCACAACACGCTCATGCGCTGAAGACTTGGTGTCAGGAGCCTCTAATGGACGAGGGCCGCGCTGTGCAGGTTGGTTCGCAGACTACATCACCGAAAAAGGCGATGATTCGATCCAATCCCTGACACTCGAGGGTGGAATCAAGGGATGGGTTAAGGCTGAAGGGAAATTCACGCAAAATGTAGATGGCTACGAACCAGAGTATTGGAGGCAATTTTCAGAGGGCGCGAAATAAATGTCCACCAACATATACAAGAGTACAAAGTTCGTCATAGCCGTCTCAGCCACGATATGTTCGTCCTTGAGTAAAGCACTTTTTTATTTTATTTATTTTTATAACGTGGTTAACGGGGTTTTGACCGCTCCCTGGGTTATGACCGATTTGAACACCAAAATTCGTCAAATTGGCCCCCAAATCTCGCCAGTTAACTCGGGTTCCTTTTCTAAGGACTCTTTATCGCTTAAATTGCTGGTATTATTGTCCTCCTGCCTTTCCCGGGGTTCCTCTAGCGGAACAGCTTCTTCTGCCACCTTTAGCGGTCTTTTGAAGTTTGCTTAACGCCTAGAGCGGCAGTATACTTTTTAGACAATAAGCTAGCTATAAAAGAAAGCGGTCTACTAGCGCGTTTATAACCCAGGTAGCGGTCAAAACTCCGTTAACCACGTTACCCCTCTACTACCCCCGCGATGACAACGCAGAGCCTCACGACTCCTCCGCCCGTTGCGCAACAGTCGATCCAAGCAACTCACCGCCTCCCGGCAAAGAAAGTCGTGCTTCCCTGCGAAATAGGGCAGGAAATTATTGTTAGCGTATGATTAAACCCGTGGAGAGGAACGGATTTTAACGTCTTAGAAGGATTATTGTGCCACCCCTATGGCGGAACAGGAATCGGAGGATTTCAAGCAAGCTTCGCTGTCACCCGAAGCTGTCCAGGCAATAAGCGATTTTGGCAAGTGGTTAAAGATTATAAAAGACGATTGGTTTTTAGTCAAAGAGAATATATATGCATGCGTACACCCGGAATTAGAGGAGAGGCTTGAGCCTGTCCGTAAAGCACTGGTACATCTAAAAGTTCTTTGAATGTAGGCTTCTTGCTAATGATTTTAGGGAATACCCCAGATTCCGGTTGTTTACAGGATTTCTGGTGAATACCCTAGGCCGATTTTTAGCTCTGCTGGTTCTGCTTGTGTCGTTTACCCTCTACATAATACTCAGGTGATCTCAGGGGAAAAAGTACCTGTTGGTAGCTTCTTCACTGCTAAGCGTGGAAGGACGGCCGATGTCGCACCACAAATGGACATTCTCTATCATAATCTTAAGTGAGCATGTCCGCGTTCTACATTCCTGATGGACCTGCGTTCTACATTCCTGGTGGCAGGGAAGGTATCACCATCAAAAGGGGAGTACATCTGTGGATGCGTCCGTTGATGCATCTGTTCAGAAAACCACAAATCGCCGTCAAAGGGCGATAGTTGGCCGAGAGGGAACACGAAGGAATCACCGTCAAAGGGGGTCCCGAGATCACGACCTATTGGGGTTCCGTTAGCAACTTTTTAGTATCCTTGTCGTGCCTTCTTGTCAGTGGCCAACCCTTCCGTACCTAGGCCATCAAGAGATTGCCCGCCTAACCCAGTGCTCTAGAGCCCGATTGAACTTGTGTACTTGCGTTGCGATTGGGGTGTTGGGAAGGGTTCCTGTCTATAATAAAAGCGGGTTAGTCAAGGATATCTGTAAGGACGTCTTCTCGGACTCATCACGGCCCAAACCTTCTGCAGTCTGTTTAAGATCTACCGGTTGGTTGTGCACTAGAATTATTAGCCGGTGAGTACGTGAGAATCGAGATACACACCCGTTATAGTATTGGGGGGACTCATTTGTTCCGTGCCTAACATGTTTCCCTGCTGAATATGTTGTAACGGATACATGTACCCATTTCCCGCTACTTGGCCCCTAAGGTTTGTTCACCTGGCAACGCCGGAACAACTTCCGTCCGCGTGAGATAGGGGTCCCATATATGTGTCAACACCACTGACCTCTTCAGATTTGACTGAGAACAGATAACGTAGTTAACCGAGAAGCGAGCCACCCCACGAAGCGAGCCACATAAGGAAATGCCTACCATTTTTAATTTCATAGCAAATTACACCAAAATCAAAAAGCCTCAGCATATTTCACGATGCTAAATCAATCTTTGCCCTCTCGTGAGGCCGAAACCACCATACAAAATGTTATACAGGATGTCTCTTCTGGTGTTGAGCCATCGATTCGCAAGGCCTCTGGCGCCAATGGAGCACCCAGATCTGCCGTTGGACATCGTCTTGCTAGCCGTCTCCCACGACATAAAGCTTACTCCGGTTTATTGCATCCTTTACAAGAAGAGTAAATCGTTAAATGGATCCACGAATGCTAATCCTAGGGCCTTCCGTTAAAGGTTAATATGCTCTCAGAAATGGCTTATTCCCTTTTAGAAAAAGGCCGAACCGTAGGCAAGCATTGGGGGCAGAGATTCGTTTAACGCCACGGCCTTAGTACTATATTAAGCCGTTAGCTTAACTGCTAGAGAGCTTAGAATAATAATCCAGTAGTCATACGTAACTGGTTTAAGTTCTTCCATACTATTTGTGAGCGATATCAAGTTAAGCATTCAAAATTCATCTATGACTTTGACAAGAAGGGAGTAATGCTAGGCCTCGCAGCGGTGGCCCGAGTAATCGTGTCGGGTAAGATGTGTAGGGAGAGGTTAAAAAATCGAACAGTTATACAGCCAGGCTCTCGTGAGTTCAGGGTTGCAAATCAATCAACTCAACTCAACTGAGGCCTTGAATTGGTTGAATTGAAAGCTTTGTAAGCAGAGGTCTGAGTTGGTTGAATTGGTTGACTCAATATTGAGATCTTGGCAACTGTTTCAACTGAATTCAACAGGTGTAGGAGTCAGCAACTATCGCGAGTCTTGGCATGATGTTGGCTTACCTTCCTGCCGTATCTATATTATGCAATCGGATCGGTACATAACCTACTCGTGCAAGCCAATCGTCGGACTTATCGCGGTCGTTTGCCAAGACTCTAGCGGCGATGTGACTGTATAAACAACGGGTAATGCTCGGGTAAACTTTTTTTAGTGGGGAAGACTAAGAAAAATTAAGGTTTGGAGCATTACAACCTGTTAACTCTAGTATATCAAAAGCTTCAATATTTATTAACCAATTCAATTCAATCAGGGCCTCCAGATTGATTGGGTTGCCAAGCCAGTAAACTCTCAGTTGGTTGAATTGATTGAGTCTTGGCAATCAATTCAATTCAATATTGAAACCTCGTTGATTGATTTGCAACCCTGCGTGAGTTAGTATCTATAATCGAGACGATCAGCGCCAACGGCTCTCTACTGCCTGCCTTCTTAATTTATAATCATTATTATTATTCATTGCTTAACGTCCGATTCGGATCCCTGTTGGGCCCACGCAGACTACTCCTTATATCCATGTGGAGAGAAAGCTCTAGTTGAGAAAACCCCGTGATCCATCTCCCCGCCTTTGGGGACTCGCCTATAGGTCGCCTGCGAGTCGCCTGTGGTGCTCTTCTACCTTACTTTTTGACCTCCTTCAGGCTTGCAAATCATTCAACGAGGCTTCAATATTGAATTGAATTGAATGCCAAGACTCAATCAATTCAATCAACTGAGGGCTCGCGGTCTTGGCAACGCATTTAATCTGGAGGTCCTAATTGAATTGAGTTGATTAAAAAATATTAAAGCTTTTGATATTATATAGAAATATACTGAAGTTCATATACAGTAATGCCCTAAACCTTATTTTTGTTAGTGTTCCTTATTAAAAAAGTTTATTTAAGCATTACCCGTTATTTACCCCATTATATTGGCGCCAAAGTCTTATAGATAAGCAGAGTTTTACTATTAAATTTGCTCTATAGCTTCCAATATATTAGACAATTGCTAAATAAACACCTTAACCCTTTCTACTACTTATTCTAATTCTACTGCACCTATAAACCTCTAACGCGCCTTAGATTATAGCTTGGACAGTAATACTAACGCGTCTACTACTAATTTCTAGCCAGATAATTACGTAGATATTAACTGGAAACGCCTTCTTGGCTACTACCTTCCTTATTTAATGTTAGGCAGACGTCGCGGGGCTATATAGAAGTATAGATATAATATTAAGCATGGTAAAATGGGTAAGTGGTATTAGCTTTGCAGAATCTATTATAAGAAGAAGGCTTATACATAATATATATATCTAGATTTGAGCACCTCTAATTACTTAAAGCATATACAGGAAGAATACAGTACAGTAAAGCCGCGTTTTAACGTTATCTTGGTACACCGTTCATCTACAGTATACCGGTCAATAGCCAGGAACAGTTGATTTTACTATAAGGCGTATAAGGCTTTACGTTTAAATTTGATATGCTGTTACGTTCAAAGCTCTCTCATACAAGAACGGTATAGCGCGAGCAATTGTGGTGTTAGAAACCCTATTTTTGGAGCTAATTTAGGCGCCTAATAGGAGGTTAATTGCCCTAGAGGATTAAGAATAACCATTCTTTAACAGAATTGCTTAATTCTTAATAGAGGTTAACTGTATATATCTGCTTTATTAATCTATAGTTTAACCAACTAGTAAATACATATCTATAGATTATTATAGGGGTGGTTTAAATTCCATTTCTACTAGGCGCAATTTAGCGCTATGCATTAACCTCTTACTCTTAAGCCTATAAACCAGCACCGCTGCCATTAATATTTATTAATTTAACACCCCTCTTGCCCTATATAATGGCGAAGTCTAAGGACCTTAAGTGCCTTCGCCGCCATAGTGTTTCAGAGCGTAAGAGGCAGCAGATCCGGGTATACTGCCATAAGAACCCTAAAAAACGCTGCTCGCTTTTTTACTGATTAATTTTAACGCACTTATATAATGCGCCAGATAATAAGGAAAGCAATAATAAGGTTAAGCCATAAGTTATTAAGCTTAATAAGGCTTTAGATGCACTAGAGCGCCTTAAGCTCTATAAGGGGTAGCAAGAGGAGGGTAATAAGACTCTAATTACAGCTCTTATAAAGGCAGAGAGAGTAATTTAAGGCCGTTGAGTTGCGCGAGTAAAGCAGACGACTATCACGAGCTTCTTTAAGTAGTTATGGATAGAGAGAAGAGTTGATTTAGCCTCTTGCAGCGATTAATAAGTGAGCTCGCAATATAACGTTTCTATACGGCATAACGTTCAAACCCCCTACTACCGAGCTGAACGGTATAACGAGGTTTTACTATATTGGCGGCGATTCTACTAATTAAGCAAAGCAAGGACGATTAGTTTTTAAATGGCTATAGCTTTAAGCTAATAAGCTAGAGGATTAAGCTTAAATAAACACCTTTATCTAAAGCCTTAATTTAGATTGTTTTACTTAGCTTTTAATGTAATGGGTTATCCGTAATAATATTCTATTTTATAAGCTTAAAAGTAGCTTATTTCGCGATCTTATAGGGTATAATAATTAAGCTATATTAACCGCAGGCCTCTTACCTTCGCATTTAATAATAAAAGAGTTAATAATTACTGAGTTTAATTAATATAAGGAAGTTGTTATTACTTTACTATGTGGAGCGCTGGGCAAGATTTATCTATTATTTAATCTTTAAATGTTTTATAATTATTTATTATTACTTAGTAAGCTTAGCTTTAAGCCGTTATTATATTAATTACTAACTACTATATAGGAATTGTTGTTTACTTTATAGACGTAAAGAACTAGCACTGTTTCTTCCTGTTTGTATCAACTTAATAATACAAGTGAGTCATATCCAGGGGCACGAAGTACGTATAGTATTGTATGCTCGTTTGGATGGTGGTGACTGTCGATTCTATTAAGGTAGACTACGTGGTCTATATACTGACGCGCCCTCCCCCCTAATTAGTTATAAGCAAGTGGTTGGTGCACCAAACGCGTAAGTACGCGTTTGGTACAACAGGTGCTATAATCATACACTGGCGGTACTTAAAGATAGACCCACTTGTATATAACCTCCGTAATTGCTTTTAATAGGACCGTAAAACACAAAAGAAATACATAGGAAATCCCTCCCAAGGTACCTTCTAGGCTGCCTTCCAAACGGTGCTTTAAGCTTGTCAGAAATTAGCGATGAGGTGCTAACTAAGCTCTAGACACATTGCAAGGTCAAGCTCTGCACGCAATCTACGTAGACATCAACCGCATCTACTGCATCACAAATCAATCAATATTCATCGTCTGCGTCATCTCTATCATCAATTAGACCCTCAAGAGACCTCCGCTATAACCTTATGACCTTGTAATTCCAACAGGTTATAAGCCCGGGTAGCGACACCTCTCCTAACTCAAAAATCGACCCTAAAAATGACCTCCTCTACCTTAACCTCAACGACACCTATATACGATCATAAGGCCGGTAAAATCGTCATTTTTAATAGAGACAACTTTGCAGACTAGGAGCGCACCTGCGAGGCAGCCCTAATTATGTTAGAGGGCTAGGATTTTGTTACTGGTGCAGAGGACCTAAATTAAGTCAATGTAGCTAACGGAAGAAGAAGACGAGGGGAAGCAAATAAGATTATCTATAATTTAATAGGAGACGACCGTTAGGAAGAGATGCGTATAATAATAAAGATGTACGATATTTAAGGAATATAGGAAGGAATAAAGAAGTTTAATAAGGCTAATAACGAGGTCTATATCTCTAGACTTTATAGAGAGTTCTATAGCACTACATTTAACCCTATAAAGATGCAAATCGTTAAGTTCCTTTATATACTTAATTAATTTAAGATTAATCTAGCTTTAACACCTTAAGCACTTACTAATAATAATATTAAAGAGCAACTTCTCCTAGCCCTACTAAGCAATATTATGTGGTAGAATGCGAAGACCTAGTGTCTACAAGATAAACAAGACCTTAAGAGTTATATTACTTTCTTTAAAAGCAAGAGACTACTCTCCCTACATAAGCATAGACTGCAGAACTCGCATATAAAAGGAAAGACGAACCTAGGGGAAGAAGGGGAAATCAAGGTTAAGGTTAAACAAGGGGCAGAGGTTATACTAGTAGATTTAATTATTCCTCATCACATCATCGCCATAGCTCGTCGTCTCGAGTAGGTAAGAGCTACAGTTATAGCAAGGAGCCAAGATAACTAGAAAGAGACGAGTGCAGAGTATGCTATTAGAAAGATTACTACTAGAAAGACTATCCCCTACTTAAGCAATTCCAATTCAACAATACCAGGAAGACAGATTAAGGTGCTCCTAAGGCAGAAAAAGCAGGGAATGTAGTAATAGCTAAGGAAGAATTTAACAGCGATTTAATCTACCTTAACCCTAACCCTAAACGTGCTATACTTATAACAACGTCTCTAGCTTAGGCTCTTAACTTAGGTGCAACTAAGCATTTTACTAGTAACCAATTAGACCTAACATACTTAAAGAGATGGAATACGCCACGATAGGTCCGCACTGCAAATAGGATTATTGTCCCTACTGTAGGATATAGCTAAGCTTAAATCGGTACCCTAAAGCTAAAAGATATCTAGCTTATACCTTTATTTAAGTTAATTAAGCTAATCTTAGTAAGGACTCTTACTTAGAAAGGCTACTTAATTATATTTAACCTAGACGATTAAGCTACTGGCAAGTATAAATTAGGTATAATATTTAAGGCTATTATAAGAAATAACCTCTACGTACTATAAGAGCATTAGGAAGCATTTAATGCGACAATAAAAGCATATAATTTATAACTAAACGTTAGTAAAATAGATGCTAAGCTATAGCACCGCCAAACTGGATATATAAATTATAGTAACCTGTTTAAGTTATAGCACTTCTTACTAGGCATAAAGCTTAAGAAGAGAGTAGTACTAGTTAGTAAGAGCACGTGTAAAGCTTATCTAGCTAGAAAAATGCGAGAAATACTAAGTAAGAAGATAACTAAGCGCGAGAAGATACCTAGTTAAGGGCTATACCTAGATACTACGGGACGAATCGGTATATTAATTAGAGGTTATAACTACTACCTACTAGCCCTAGACAACGCCATATAGTATACTTAGGTTGTTCTTCTTAAAACCCTCTAAACTAAAAAGGTACTGCTATATATTAAAGAGATTATTATAAGGGCAGAGAGGTTCACTGGCAACAAAGCTATATAGATTTAAGCGGATAATAGAAAGGGGGAGTTTAGCCGCAGATTTTAAGACAAACTAATACCCTAGGGTATTAACTTAAAACCTTATCCGCCATATAAGTACTTATACAATGGCGCAATTAAGCGCGCGATCTATATAGTTAACTATAAAATAAGGTCACTTCTATTTTAAGGAAATATACTAGTTAAACTCTGGTGCTATATAGTTAAGTATACTATCTAGATTAAGAATTAAGTACCCACCTTAGCACTTCCATTTAACGATAAGTATAGTAGTGCTATTATACCCTATAAGGTATACACCTAATAAGTTCCTAACTTAAAGAATCTAGTTATCTTTAGGTATCACACCAATCTAATTAATATGCTTAAGAAATACCCTAGGAAGTATAATTTAAGAATAAAACCTAACTACGTTTTTATTGGATTAAAAGGGAGTAGTTAGTTTAAGATAATAAACCTATATACCTAAGCAATTAAGCTATTTAGAGATGCTAAAGTAAACAAGTATAGGTTCCCTTATAGAGCACCTTAGGTGTAAGCTATAAGATATAGTAACTAAGTAGGCCGCTTAGATTAAGTAGGAAGCCTAGGTTAAGATTAAGCGGGACGCTTAAATTACGCTATAAGCTAAGCCGCGAACCAACCTATACCTCCCCCTACTACCTTAAACGCGCCAACAAAGACTCTAGTTATAAGAACTATAAGTAGGCCAGATAGTAACCAAATGGGCCGCTCTAAATAAGTAGGAAGCCTAGGTTAAGACCAAGTAGGCCGCTCTAATTAAGTAGGAAGCCTAGGTTAAGATTAAGTAGAATGCTTAAATTAAGGTAATACTAAGGGTAGGATACCTATATAAAGCACATTAATACGTATTCCTTATGCGTAGAGAACAAGGTCTAGAAGGTTACTAAATATAAGGGTTTTTAATAATACGGTGGTTTAGTTAGTAATAGCTATAAAAGCTATTTACCTAGAAGCTAAGAACACTACCTCCTTAGGAGCACCTATAGTACCGTTTAATGCTATTAAGCTAGATTAGGCCTTAAGGGAGGACGCTCCTAGCTAGATAAAAGCTATCTTTAAAGAATTTTTTCTCTCTTAAGAGAATGCACACCTATACCATTATAAGGGGGAGAGTACTAGAAGAAAGGTTATTACTCCTAAGTAAGCTAGTCCTAAAGTACAAGTATAACGCCAAGGGAGAAGCAATTTATAAGAAAGCAAGACTGTATATTTAGGGAGACAAGCAGACCCCCAATATTAACTATTTTAAAACATTTGCGTCTGTTATATAATATAACACCTTTAGGTTCCTAATAGTAAAGGTAGCAGCTAAAGACCTTAAACTTAACTATATTAACATTAAAACTACATTCTTAAACCCGCCGTTATAAGAATAGATTTATATACAGATTCTTAACCTATTAAGAGACTTTAAACCTAAGCTTAAGGGCGTAAAAGACGTCTACTTAAAGCTAAATAAGTTACTTTATGGCCTAAAGCAGGCACTAAGAGAATGGTTTCGGATAGTTAAGAAGTTCTTTAAAAGCATAGGTTTAAAAACAGCTAATATTAACCCCAATCTCTTTATAGGAAATAAAGTATATATCTTGCTATTTATTAACGATATGCTAATTACAGGAAAGCGCTAATACCTTAATATTATAAAAACAAGAATTTTAAGAGAATAGAGATGCAAAGACCTAGGTCCTATAGAAGTATTTATAGGCTTCCAAATTAATTAAGACCGTACGAACCAAACCCTTAAGCTATATTAGATAATGTACACCAAGAAGCTACTTAAACGGCTAAAAATAGACAGCTATAATCTGGCTAAGCTATTAATACCAGCTGGCACTGTTCTAAAAGCGGATATTAAAAGTCCCCTTAAGTATAACAATGCGACGGTATACCAGTAGATTATTAGCTCTATAATCTACCTCTTAAACTACACACATCCTAATACCAGCTATGCTGTTGGTTAGTTAGCTAGGTTTATAGCAGTACTAAAAGAATCGCACTACCGCCTAAGCAAGCTGCTACTGTAATATCTAAACGGCACTTTTAAAACCGGAATTACCTACTTAAATTAAGCAGTTTACCTTCCTCTATACAAGCTTATATTAACTAACCTACCTACTAGCTATAGCATCTTTACTAATACTATGTGGGGAACAGAACACAATTGGATATTATTCCAGGGCATAGTAGTTATACATTATAGGGGAGCTGTAATCTGGATGGCTTAAAGGCAGAAGTTAATAGCACTAAGCTTAATAGAAGCAGAGATTATGGCGGCATCAGAAGGAGTAAGGTTAGCAGTATAGCTTAAGAAGCTGACGAGAGATCTAGGGGAGAGAGATAATAATAACAACCCCTTTATCCCTACGCTCTATTGCGACAATAAGAGTATGGTTAACCTATTATATAACACAAAGCACTACCAGAAAGCTAAGCATATTAAGACTTAATACCTCTTTATATAAAACAATATAGCTTAGCAAGGTTAACTTAAAGTAGTATATATACCAGGTAAAGATTAACCTAGAGATATACTTATAAAACAGCTACCAATCAACTAATTTACAAAGCACTGTGTAACGCTAGGAATTGGTAACTGACAGAGACGGTAACAGACGGAGATAGAGCAAGTTACGGAGGTTTTTCGCCTACTATAGGTTTTCCCTCTGTACGTAGGCCAAATGGCACTTGCAAGATATTTGGGAATAGCTTCATAATTGCCTATTTGGGACAGACGAGGAGAGCGTCGTCAGCATGGGGGAGTGTTAGAAATTAGCGATGAGGTGCTGACTAAGCTCTGGACACATTGCGAGGTCAAGCTCTGCACGCAATCTACATAGACATCAACCGCATCTACTGCATCACGAATCAATCAATATTCATCGTCTGCGTCATCTCTATCATCAATTAGACCCTCAAGAGACCTCCGCTGTGACCTTATGACCTTGTAATTCCAACAAAGCTGGCTGTAAGTCCTACTTACGGCCCGTAAAATGAACCGTACGGCCTTCCGACGGACTGTAAATGAACTATGCGGCCTTCTGACGGGCCGTAAATGAACCGCAAGTGCCCCGTTAGTCTCGTTCCACCCATTCTGTGACCTTTAGATTGAGCTTATTTGTATCAATTAGGGTTTTAAGAGCTTGGCACGGCTTTGCCTTAGTTATGGCGTCCGCTGGGTTGTCTCCGCTGCTGATCCATTTGACCTCTGTAATCTCACATTGTTTATAGGCCTGACGTAAGTACATTAGGTCGACCATAAGCCTCTTCTCTTGTGTTGTACCTAGTTTAACTATACAGTCGTAGAGGGACTTTGAATCGGTGCATAGAACCAGGGGTAATTGCTCCAATTGTAGGATCTTCTGGATTGTTGACTTAATTGCGGCTCCTATATTAAAGCCATGAGCTAGTGCATATAGCTTAGAAGCTAGTATGCTGCGGGTTACTTATTTGCACTTAATTAAAGACCAGTAGATTATATTTGCATCCTAATTATGGTCTATAAGTATAATTACAAAGCTGATTTGTAATAATAGGTCCCTATTGTTGGCAAAGGAGGCGTCTGTAAATACTAGTAAGCTAAGGGAATTTAGGTCCAGTGGTATAAAAGTAAGTTCTCTTATTGCATTATTAATTTGCCACTGAATGCGTTTGTTAAGCTGCTTAATATTTTCCTCTTACGGATCTGTTACCTGGGCCGCAAAGGATAGATTGTAGGCAGATTTGGGTTAATAGACTGTGGTAATGTAGGCACCTCTTATACGCTGTGCAACGTATTGGTCCTTTATGTTTACGGTCTTATGGGTCTCTCCGCGGGAACTAGTAAGGTCTGTAGGCTTTGCTATGACGAGCCTTGGTTTTAAGCTTGGCGTTTCTAAGTTAGCTAGATTAGGTTGCCCTTTTGTCACGGAACCCGACCGCAGGGGCCTCCATAGGAGAACCCCGTGCTCTCACGTACACCTCGCGTACAGCTTATGTCAGCTACGCGAGGGTATGTCACCTCCTTACGCCCTCGACCCTTACGATCGATCGCGCAACGTCTTGTAGACTCCCAAAATATATACGCTTTATAGCCATTGCCCGCGTTCCGTGACATTACGTTACGCCTTTTTTCTTCACCAACGCTTAGCCTACAACCAATTCTACATCTTTATAATACCGTAGACGCTGCCAAAAGCAGCATGTTTATAAGTTACTTTACTTTGTACTCCTAAAGAATTAACAATAGTAAGACAAAATTCCTTACTAGCTACTATGTTAAACTTAAAGAACAACCCAATACCTATATTAAAACCACAACACCAATTAGTCCTAGGAGGATTTAATTTATTAGCCCTAGCCTTAACCTCTAAAGGGAAGCCTAGTGGCTTAAAAGACTACAATAACCATAAGGGGGACATTAATAATGTCTCATCCTTTATTAACTATATAACCACGGATAAATAAGCCAAAGGGCTACTACCTATTAAGATTAAGATATAAGACGCCAAAATATTTGTAAAAATAGTAGCATAAGAACCTAATAAATACTACTGCCTTTTACAGAACTACTATCTAAAGCTTATATAAGCTAAGATGCGTACTACCTAAGATTATAATATTATCTAAGACCTATAAGCTTATAAGGCGCTTGCTAATAATATATACTAAGAGATTAAAGATAACCTTTACGCGTCTAAATATAATGTCTAACAATTAAAGAAGACTAAGATTACACTTATTGCTATAGTTACCAAAAGAGAGGGTATAATTAAATACCTATAATCTTAGCTTAATAAGCACATTTATAACAATACCAGATACCTTTTTACTATATATAACGCCACCTAAGTCTCTACGCCCCTAGCAACTTTACCTACTTAACACTTAATGGAAGGTTAACGCTAAGCAGCTTTACCTAATAGGAACCCCTATTATAGCAGCGGTAATAACAAAAGCCACAATAATTAAACCTAAACTACTACTATAGGGTCTAATATACGCTACCCTAATCCCCTAATCTTTAAGGGTAACTGCAAGGAATATAGTTACTAGAAAATATAAACCTATAAGAAACTAACCTAGAGTGCCTACCTTTTCCTTATAGAAGATACTAAGATTAACTACATTATTAGACAAACAAAGGGCATCCCGTTTAATAGGCTTTTTACTTAATAGGAGACTAGCAGTCCCTAGAAGTAGTAGTCCTACTAAAAAGTCCTTAACGACCTTAACTAAATATACTGTAATTATAACCTAGTGGCTACTAGTTAAGCTAAACTATACGCCCTAAAGATAAGTCCTACTAAATTATTTAACAAGTTCTATATTAAATTCTAGGAATACACTAAAGTCCTCACCTAAGATAACGCTAAAGACTAGGAAGATCTCCTTAAAAAAGTCACTTATTGCCTTAGTTATACAGCCGCTAGCCACAACTATAATAACGTTTATAATATAGTAGCAGCCCTATAAAAGATTAAACAATAGCTAAACCAGATTACTACTATAAACCCCTACCTAAAAACCTCCCTATAGAAGCCCTCTGGACCTACTAAACTACTAACGCCTACTACCCTAAGCAACACCACTGGTCCTAATATTAACCTCTCTATACTAGCCTTCTTAAAAAAGCTACTAGACGGAGAGTGTGAGCTACTCCAGAAGCTAAGGCGTTACTATAGATGCCATTAAGAAGGCTGTTATAGCTATAGCCTAAACTGCCCAATGGCTAGGTTTAGCAGCCGCTGTTAAATACCTAACCCTATGCCCTAGACACTAAATATATTGCTACGCGCCACTACTATATAAGATAAAAATATAGTAATGGTAGTAGAATCAGACGCGGAAGCGGAAAATATAAAGTCTTAGCCCTAAGTTGCAGGTTAGGACACTCTGATAATAGAGGGATCTATATATTAGCTTGCTTAATAGATAGCTTAGTAAGAATAGAAGGATAAAAGCAAATAGTCTTACCTATAGAGGGAACTACTGCTAAAAAACAATATAAAACCCATTCTATAATTAACTGCGGAGCTACTAATAAATTTATAAATACCTAATTTGTGCGCACTTATAACCTACCTACCTTACCCCTTACTAAAGCCTATGCCCTATAACTTGCTAATAGTAGTTATACTATATAAAAGATTACCTATATAGCACAACTCTACCTAAACATAAACGGATACTAGGAGGAGCTCTGGGCCTATATTACACTACTTATAAACTACCCTATTATCCTTAAAATGAACTAGCTTAAATAATATAACCCTACCATTAACTAGCAAAAGAAAGAAGTAACCTTTAACTCTAAATACTATAGAGAGACTTGCCTAGGGCACGGCCTAGCCGCCTTTATCTACTCCCCAGGATATTAACCTAAGGAAACCCTTATTACCCTACCTATAACCAACTGCCACTATATAAGCACCGCGGCCTTCTACCATATAGTATATAGGAAAGGCTAGACTATTGCCATAGCCTCCTAATTACAACTATATAAGCTTAATAAAGATTAGAACTACATCCTCTACAGTAATAGGATAGATATAGTTAACCTCCCAGAAAATAATGCCCCTATAGAACTCTATGGACTTTTACCCTTAGACTTTAAGAAGTTTATAAAGCTTAAAAAAGGACTTACTAATAAGGAACTCTACAAGCTCCTCCCTAAGAGATACTATAACTTTATTAACATATACTTACAAAAGAGCGTAGATATACTCCCCCCACATTAACCTAATAACTATGCCATTAATATTAAATAAGGAAAAACGCCGCCCTATAAGAGACCCTACCTAATGTTAAAAGATAAACTCCTAGTTATTAAAAAGTATATTAACAAGCACCTTAACAAAGGGTTTATTTATCCTAGCATGTCCCTAGCAGCCACTCCTATCCTCCTTACTAAAAAGCTAGGAGAAGGTATTTAATTCTGCGTTAACTATAAAGGACTTAATACTATTACAATTAAGAACTAATACCCCATACCGCTTATACACAAGACCCTTAAATGGCTTAGCCAAGCCAAAATCTATACTAAACTTAATATTATTGCCGCCTTTAACCGCCTCTAAATACAGGAAGGTAATAAATAAAAAACCGCATTTGCATTACGCTTTGGCTAATTTAAATACACCATTATACCTTTTAGCGTATATAATAGCCTAGGCAGCTTCTAAAGCTACATTAATAATGCCTTATAGGACTACCTTAATAACTTCTGCTCCGCGTACCTAGATGATATACTTATTTATAGTAATAACCCTTTTAAGCATACTAAGCACGTTTAAAAGGTCCTATAGCGCCTTAAAGATGTAGGACTTTATATTAATTTAAAGAAGTATAAATTCTTAGTCACAGAAATAAAATACCTTAGACTAATTATTACTACTAAGGGTGTCTATATAGACCCTAAAAAAGTATACATAATTACTAAATAGCAAACCCCTACCTGTATTAAGGATGTATAAGCCTTCCTTAGTTTTGTTAACTTCTATTAGAAATTTATATATAACTTTTTAGGTATTATAGCACTACTTATAGCAATAATGCAAATAAAGGGCCTTTCCATAAAAGGAAGAAAAATATATTTATATTTTATCTGGACGCCTAAATATAAAAAGGCGTTCTAAGACTTAAAAGATATATTTACTAAAGTACTTATCCTAGCTTACTTTATACCAGGACAACAACTCTATTTTAAAACTAACTCCTTAGACTATATTAACGCAGGTATCCTTTCCTAGATAGGCAATAACAGTCTCCTCTACCTAGTTATATTCTACTTATCTAAGCTTACACCATAAGAATATAACTATAAGATCTATAATAAGGAACTCCTCGCAATTATATAAGTGTTTAAGGAATTCTAACCAGAACTTTTCTTAGCAGAACCTGACTAGCTAACTAAGGTCCTTACAGATTATTATAACCTTAAGTACTTTATAACTACAAAATAACTAAACTAACACCAAGTACGTTAGAACGAGTTCCTCTCTAGTTTTAACTTTAAAATTGTATATAGGCTAGGAGTATAAAGTACTAAGCCTAATAGCTTAATACGCCGTTTACAAGACCTTTCTTAGTTAGAAAATGACCCTTATAATTAATTCCAATAATAAATAATTCTAAAAACATAAAACTTAGCCCTAGGCATACTACCTAAGATAGAACTAACCGCCCCTTAGCTTTATACTATAGAACTAGAGTTACCCCCTAAAATTAATAAACTTATTACCACAGTATATAACACCCCTGTTAACCTATTACTATATTAACTAATTATAATAACTCTACAGGAGTAGAGTACAGTGTGTAATACTAGCGCGTCCGTAGGTTTGTTACAGCAGCAGTGGTTCCCAAGGAGGTCAAAAAGTAAGGTAGTAGAGCACCACTGGTGACTCGTAGGCGACTCGCAAGCGAGCCCCAAAAGGCGGGGAGACGGATC
>Ga0307507_10000770_pt1 | contig 70445 bp, 20 predicted proteins | sample 7_EM_MG_FD_207223 | JGI IMG/M metagenome (GOLD analysis project Ga0307507, IMG submission 207223) | Populus trichocarpa ectomycorrhiza microbial communities from riparian zone in the Pacific Northwest, United States - 7_EM | ecosystem: Host-associated > Plants > Roots > Unclassified | place... | reverse complement strand
AGCGCCCTCTAGTTCCAAAGAAATAATCTTATATGCTTATTATAATGGTGTGTAATATTGTTCTACTTTTCTAATACTATTATGTGCCTTAATAGGGACTTCCTTAACCTTAATTTCTATTGCCTTCACCTATTACTAAAACTCTATAGATGAGAAGTTCCTTCCTATATTATAAATAACTTAATTAGGGGGTCCTAGGTAGATATTAATCTAGCATAATTAAAGAGTATCCTATGCGTTCCTAGCTAATATATCCTTTAGGAAACGTGCGGCTTGGAAGAAAGTTAAGAGGTTAATAACTTAGAGTACTAGCTTGCCGCTAAGATATATAATATTAATAATAATACAGAAGTTGAAGTTGTAGTTATCTTTAAGGGTGAACTTAAATCGGCTAGGGGACTTCTGGTTTATTTGGCAGTAATGGCAGTACTTTATAAGATGCTTAATTGCCTTAACCTTAACTTTATGGCCTACTTACTAAAGAACCCTAAGTAATTGGTAAACAGATAGGTAGCCAAAACAATGATGTAGTTAATGTAGCTCTAACTTAGTTAAGTGGCTCTAAGCAACGCTCTTTTCTAGTTAATAAAGGAGCAACTAGGGGTGACCCTATTTGCGCACAATAGGCACCCAATTATCTCCCTAAACAAGCATATTCTTAAGGTTATTAAGTTTAATGCCTAATTTATCTATATCTCTGATATAAAATAGAAACAGGGTGTTCGCGGGAATAATATAGAAAGTAATATACCCTAAGGGGGTTTTAACCTTAATTATACTAAGAGAGATTGTAGTAACCTTGCTAAAACGAATTGTATATTGGCCTGCCGTTAATTAGTTAATCTGAACAGAGCTATTAAGCTACTAAAGAGCTCAAACTTGAGGTTCTCCTACTATAGATACTCCTACGGCTCTAGTATCTGGCATAATACCATAGAAGACGTTCGCTGAGTATCTATTATTAAAGGAGAATATAGAACTCTCCTTTAGCTCATTAAAGATGTCTGACTTTGTAATAGCATAGAGCGTAGATTGGTTATTAAGAACAGTAATGGTTTATATACTATCTACCTTACTATACTTAGTGAAGTATTGGTTGGGAGAGTAGTCCTTAATTTCTATATCTATAAGAAGCTATTTGGCCTCGTTAACCTTACCCTTAAGATCTTCTTTGCCTTTATATTGAACCAGGAAGCTTTAGAAGTAGGCTATAGTAACCTTATAATTTCTGACGTTTTATACGCTCTGGCGAAACTTATTATATGCCTCCTTTTGTTTGTTAAAAGGGTGCCTAGTTAACTAGCAATTTGGCTTCTTATAAATATAGCATTTCTTCTATTAATTATTTTAAGATAAACCTCTATAAGGACCTCCACGATTGCTTTATGGTTAACATTAATTGTACCCTCTACTATATCCCCTACCCTGGTCACTATATGTTTAATCAGTCCAGTTATAATTATATTAGTTGGTCGGGTCGATTAAAGTAGGTTAGGGTTAGGCGTTAAATTGCTATACTTTTTAAAAGCGCAGAGCGGTGCTAATAGAGAATCTTAATTAAGCACACACTCCTTTATAAGTATTTGTAGGATTAAAGAGGGCAAGGTTGCATTCTTTAACACCTTAATATACGCTAATAACTTAATCGCGTAGGCTGAAGTCCTTTTAATATAATTTAGATAAACCACGCTGAATTATCTAAAGTCGATTAAAGAGCTTTTAAAGATAGTTGAGTTAAGAGGCATTTGGGTTTATAGTAATAATTCTTAGAAAGGTAGTCTCTCTCCACTCTAATATATACTGCTGCTTATTCTCTTCTGTTTTAAAGTGGCATCTTGTCTTATATATCATTTGGTTAAAATTATATCCTTTTCCTACCAAATAATCATAATAGAAGGTACTGGCGTGGCCCTTAAGCATAACGGAATAAGTGTTATAATATTAGTTAGGTTCTAGTCCAACCTTCTAGCAACAGTTATAGAAGATACGCAGCTTTAAATTAAGGATATTATACAGTTCCCTACTAAACCTCTTCTCCTAGTCCGAATAGAGTTTCATAAGCTCTATAAGCATTTTTAAGGTGCCTCTAAGTGGTATTAGGCTACGTTGAAATTGCATTAGAGATTAAGGTGGGAATTACTTTATAGGCTATAGTGGAGATGCAGAGCTTAATAGAACATGGTATAGTACCTGATCTTCCTGTGGTAGAGTTTAAAGGTTATTAAATTATAAAGCAAGGGGGTCTTGCGCTTGCTCTTAAGGGGCAGTAGTTAAAGTTGCGGGTTAAATTAGTGGGAGCGATAGGTATAGTACGTAAGAACTTATACCTAGAGCAATGGAATTAGAACGTGTCTCTATTAGTGTATTATTTGGATTCCATCGTGAGTTAAGCTTCTTTATATTATGTAGTTAGTGCTTAATCTCTTATGGAGTCTATTTGTGCTTTTCTTTTACGTTAATAACTTGCTCCTAAATATTGTCTCTAATAGTGTCTCCATCTATAGGGACAAATACTCCGTTCTCCCAAAGGAAGTTATGGAAGTTTTATATAATATTCTTCTTCGTGAGGGCCTATATTTCCTTTATCCATCTAACAAAGTCCTCCTTTATGCAATACCATAGCACAGTATTGTTGTATTTGCTGTCTGTGTATTGTGCTATGCAGTATAGTAAGAATCCGTTTAGGTCCTATTGCTTGGCGTTTATAGGGTTAATGTCTTTGTTCTATATCTCTGGGTTAATGTCGTTCTTGTACTTCTTTGGGTAGGTTAACGCCATAATAGGAGTAGAATTAACGGGGTGTCGTATGTTGAAGGTAGGTAGGATTTTCGGCTTTGTAGGATCTCGTAGGTTTGCTATTAAAAGGTAGGCAATTTGAGGCGTAGTTAACGCGTTTTGGACGTTGACTTAGGACCCTAGGTTCAGTAACACTTCTGACCTAAAGTACTTGACCAAATCTTCGTAAACGCGATTGTTCTGCGTAATGGACGCAACTTGGTATCTCCTAGTACTTAGTAACACTTCTATTACTGGTTTTCCGCAAGCCTAAGGTAGTATAGTATTACTAGGAACCCCTGCATAAGACTATCTCTTTTATTGATAACCTAGCTGCTTTGTGGTTGACTGTGTGTTCAACTACTAATCAGTGTTAGTTACACAGGGTGACTTACCAATAACAACTACTCAAGTAGGTTACAGTGATGTTGGTTAATAGCTTGATTTTATTGGAATGAGGAAGGGCGAGGAGCTTAAGACTCCTCGCCACACTAGTGCCGCGGCGTTACGTAACGACCGCTTGCCTAATTCCCAACAGCAAGAGTTACCTAGTAGTTTAAATTAGCTTGTAAAAAGGGCGTATCTTAACTACGCTAGATATTAAAGGGCATAGCATTAAACGTGTCCCAACTGCACTGGAGATTAAAGGCGTGACACTAAACGCGCTCCAATTAAGTAACTAGAATGGGATTAGGAAAGGATTACTAAAGGACTATAAGGAGCTCTTAATATATAAATAGGCTGGCTTAATATAATCCTTTTACTATTTGGTAAGGCCTCTTTTCTAAGTTATAGTAACTAGGTATGATTTTACTTCTAGTTCTAATTTTCCTATAGCTAACATTAATAGAAATAGCCCATTTAACTCAACCTAGCTCAAGGTAAAGAAGATAATAGCAAAATTTGCCTATATTAAGTGTAAGCTTACTAGTACTTGCTCTTATATATTACTAATAAAGTAGCAGCTATGGCCAGAGAGCTCTATCCTAATACAAAATTTAATATTATCTTGTACTATCCCGGGGGCCTAGATGCTAGTGGCCGAGATTATAGTCCCTTATATATAATAGGCTTGTACAAATGCTTCTAAACCGAAGCTTATAGATTGCTACTATATAAGAATACTAAGCTAAGGAGAAGAAGAAGAAGAATCGTTTAGGGGTAGTAGGTAGGTATATCGCGAGGGCCGCCAAGGCGCTAGTGGTAAGCGGGCCAATAGCGATTTTGTATACCGGGCATAGAAAATCCTAATTAGTTAAATATAGCAGGTAACGCGCTCTAGCACCGTTATATTATAGAAGGGTACGGTATCTCTTAGATAGGAAGTCAGAATGCTGTTAGTTAGTCAGTCAGTCTGTCTGTCTATCAGTTGGTCGGTTATAATTAGTCAAAAGTAATCAGTAAAGCAGTCTGTAAGAAAGGAAAGAAAAGAATGTATTCTGGTAGGTTTGTAATTGTATATAAGGTAAGGAGGAAAGAAGGAGGAAAGCCAAAGCTTTATAAATATAGGAAAATGCCAAGACAGTAGGCGATGTCTAATCTACACCACCACATACCTCCCCTACTAAGAACGTTGTCCCCTAACGTTCTACCCTACAGAAGAATAGCTAAACAAAAGTATAGTAAAAGCAGAATAGAAAAAGGAAAGCATATAATGGAACGTAGGAAACCTCTTCTCCTAGTAAAATACCTATTAGACACGCGCTAAATAAATACACCTATTAGCCGTACTAGTTGCCTATGCGCTATACCCACCAGCGTCACTGGTTGAAAGCATAAATATACGCACTAGCCGCCCTAATCGCCTGTGTACTACACCTACTAGCGGTACTAGTTAAAAGCGTAATTCTGCAGCCGTTACAGCCCTATAGAACTATTCCATGATATCCTTTTGTTATCCATAGCTAAGATCCAATCTTCCTACTAGTAACCAGAACAGTAAACCAGAAATAATAACGGCGGCGGTAATAACAGTAACAGTAACGGTGGTAGAAGCAGTAGTAAAAGTAGACATTTAGCGCAGTAAAATAAAACAGAATAGTTAGCGGTAGAACACTTGGTAGAAGAACTTAGTAATAGTTAGTAAGCAGTAGAACATCTAATAGCAGAACTTTTAATAGCAGAACACTTAGTAGAAGCGAAACGGTCGGTAGCAGTTAGTTAAGGCAGTAGCGGTAGAATAATTGGAACAACGGAACAGAACGGCTGAATAGCAGCAGTAGAATAGCTGGTTGGAACAGTAGTAGCAGTAGTAGTAGCAGTAGCAGTAGAACAATCGGTCGGCGGCGGTTAGTTGGAGTAGCAGTCAATGGAAACAGTAGAATGGAACAGGTTGGTTAGAACAGTTGGGCGAAACAGCATAATAGATCTAGTAGATCCGGTAGTAATTAGATCTAGCAACGGTATAAATCTAGAATAGTAGAGACAGAGCAGTTGGTTAAGATAGTAGGGATAAAGCAGTCGGACGGAATGGCGGTGGCGGCGGTAGGGCAGTTAATTAAAATAGCAGAGACTCTGGCTTAATTTAGTTGTTTAGCTGGTTGTTTGATATCAAGACTCTGCATCTAGCTCTGCATCTAGCTCTGTATCTGGCTGTGCATCTGGCTGTGCATTAGTAGCTCTGCATTGCATATTCTGCGTCCGTGTCTACGTCCGTGTCTACGTGCGTGCTTTAACTGCTGGCCGAAGACTGTCTAATTGGTCGGCGACGACGTGCTGCAACTAATCGTTTGGTTGTTTAATTAAGGTAAAAAGTTGGCCCGGTCAAAGGTTCTAACTGTCCTAATTTAAATGCGGAGACGGCGTTTAGCTAATTAAGATTTAATAAGGCCCTGGCTTAACTTAAGGTGTCTTCTACTGTATGTATAACTGTAGCTTTGCATCTATAGATAACTGATTAACACTTCTGTGTAGACATGCAATTGGTTAAGGCTCTGCATCTACCATTCGATTAAGGCTTCGCATATATAGGCGTCCAGTCAAGCTGCCGTACTATTATCCAATCAAGGCTCTATACCTGTATGCTCTATATCCGTAGACTCCGTGTACAACTCCATATGAGACTCTGTGTAAAGCTCCGTATCTATATCTATAGGAAAGATCGTTCTGGTTAAAGAGGCTCTAAGATGTTGATTAACTGTGCTTCTAACATTCTGCGGTTATATACTGATTTCCTTATTAGGCCTAGTGTCTGTCTGTCTGCTATTGTAGAATCTTTAACCGCTAATTGAAGACGTCTAACGGCGACGGTGACTAATTTAATTTGACCATAACAACGTATAATTAACTAACGTTTAAATAGGGTATTAGGTCGGCCCGACTAAAAGCTCTAGTTAATCTGACTTGACTATAGAGGCGGCGTCCGATTGATTAAGATTTGACTGAGGCTCTAGCTTGACTTAAGGCGTCTTTTATTATACGTACGACCTGGGCTCTGCATCGTCGCATACTTAATTAAAGCTTTTGAATCCGTTGACATTCTATTAAAGCTCTATATCCGTAGGCTCTATATCTGCGGACAGTCGATTAAGACTCTAGCTGTGTAGTTGTTCGGTTAAAGCTCTGCATCTATAGTCAATTAAGGCTCTTAGTGTCCACTAGACGTCTAATTTAGAGACCTGTCTTAAGACTTCCTTCCTTATAAGCATAAACGGCAGTTTCTAGTAGACTATTTCCGCGGGCCTGGTGCTCTTCTAGGACATCCTTAATAGCTGCTTTCTTCCCTTTCTGGGCCGTCTTTGCTTTTAGTTCCTTTGGCGTATCCTTAATCTTCTTCCGGCCTAAGAACCTTAGGGATTATCTTCTACTTTTAGTCTCTTTGTTATTGTCCTGCTAGTTCTGCACTTTATTTAAGTTGTCCTTTGGAACCATCCGGTGGCAGCTTCTTAGTTATTATAACCTCCGTCACATATCCCTTGCCCTTGTGTCCATAATACAGTCCTTTCGTCAAGATAACCTCTAAGAAGTGCCGGCTCCTATACGTCCAATTCCTATTCCCCTTGTAATCCTTAGCAAGGTCCTTTACTAGCTTGGCTAGATATAGCTTGGTTCCGTCTTTAGTTATATAAGGATAGTTTAGGCTTAACGTAGTCAGCTGTGCCCTCCATACAATCTCTTATAGAGCATCTTTATTAGTGCCTCTTTATATACTGCTTTACTATTTCTGTAGTACTTGATTTCTAATGTCATGTTGCCGCCCTTATGTAGGTCCCTTCCTTGCCGTAGTGTCTGTTCTTGTCGTGTAGCTAGTGCAGTGCTGAATTCAGATGGCGGTTGCGGAGCTGCGATTAGCTGTTGTTTGAATAAGGAACAAGGTCGGCCTAGTTAAAGGCTCTAATCTAACGACATTTGATTGACTTGCTTTAGTGACGGTGACGTGCTGATATTGAGGCTTAGGCTTGATTCGACTCTTCGACTAACCGTGGCTTTTGTGTAGTTATTTGAGACCAAGGCTTAGTGTGGTTTTCGATAACTTATTATCGATAAGATTGATTAATAATCGTTATTAACAACAATCGATTATTATCGATTCTTATTAATAATTCTTACCGCTTAACCAAAATTTCTGAACTCCTTCCTTCTCTTTAATTATTCCGTACAAATTATGGATTCTAAAATTGATTTATCTCTTCCTGCGCCTTTAACTACCCATGATTCGGTCGAAACTGAATTAAAAGGAAGGGGTAAATCTGCTTATACGACATGGGTCCATACTCGAACGGCACGCGATGGAGAGAATTCTCGGCTTAAGTTCTGTATACACTGTATAGCGACACCACCGTACAGCACTTCGGTTAGTACAAATATGCGTGGACATCTTAAGTTAAAGCATAGAATATATGTTGACCGAACTCCGGGTCTAATTTAAGAAGAAACCGTCCGCCAACTACAGCAACTTTATACCCAAGCAGAGTCTTCAGGCCAAACAGAAGAGATTGATACTTAAGTCTACCAAAAACATCTAAATTAGGATGTAATTAATGAGGCTTTAATTACCCTAATTATTATACAAAACCTTCCTTTTCGAGTTATTGAATGGCCTGAATTTTATGCTTTTTGCTAAGTACTTAATCCAGAATCGTCTAACTTTATAACTATGGCGTACTCTTAAGTTATGAAGAAGATTGAGCAGTCCTGGCAGACTTATAAAGACGTTGTACAAAAGAAACTTCAGTTAGCAATATTAAGTATTTATCTTTTACTTAATATCTGGACCTCCCTAAATAGGCTCCTTCTTCTGGGGATCTGCGCCTACTTTATTAACCGTAGTTAAGAGAAGCGCTTAAAGGCCCTCCTTGCGCTTTGTACGGTAGCAAACCATAGCAGAAATGAGTAATTTGCTACTCTTCTCCCAGTCCTTAAGGACTATAGTATCGTACGAAAGCTTAGGTCTATTGTTTGTGATAACGCCACTTTAAATAATATACTTTGTTGTACGGTAGAAGCCTATCTCTAGAAAGAGGAGGATATTAAATAGGATTCTATGTATTGGCGGATCCGCTGTACTGGCTATATTATTAATTTAGCCGTATAAGCCTTCCTATTTTATGGTCTAATTAAAATAGAGTAACTAGAGTTGTACGATGAACAAGAAGGAAAAGGAGAGGTAGTGGATAAAGAGGAGAAATGGGCAACCTTTTAGGTTATAGGACCACTTAGTAAGCTTTATAATATTATTATACACATCCGCAGTTCTGCTGGTTGTACGAAGGAGTTTAAAGATCTAGCGGAGAGAATAATTCCACTTAATAATTATACAAGATGGAATAGCTGGTTTTAAATACTAGCTGTAGCCGATTAAAAGGCGGGAGCTATTGATACCTACACTAAGAACCACTTTGCCACGCTTTAGGCAGACTATCTCTCTCTAGAGGACTGGAAACGGCTTTGTATAATTAAGGAATTCCTTTAACCATTCCACTGAGTAACTCTAGAGACTTAAGGTAACCACGCAACAATTAATAGTGTGCTCTTTACTATAGATATTATTATTTAGTACTTTAAAGCCGCGCTTATAAGTAGACTTTCTTTTAAATTAGATAATACTAATACTATATAATAGTCTGAATATGCTTCTGATAAGGAGTTTAGCGCTTAAATTAAAAAGGGGTGGGAGACCTTTAATAAGTACTATAGTAAAACGGACGACTTACTACTTTATGCTGCCGCCCTTATTCTTTATCCAAACCGTTGTATAAAGTATATTGAGGCAAACTGGAAAGTAAAGTGGGTTAAGCCCGTATTAAAAAAGGTTAAAGAGCTTTGGGAGTCCTACTAGGAAAAAGCTCCTACTCCTCTAAGTCCTCCGTCGTACGAAAGGAGACCTTAGGAGTAGGAACTTGACGTATTTAATCGGATTGCTTAAAAGCTAGGCAAGTATACTTAACTAGCAAGTCAGGACGAGTACTAAGATTATTGTAATAGGGAACCGTACAATATTGGTAAGATGCTAGCACTTAAATAGTGGTGTTAAGATTAGCAAAGAAAACGTTGGCTAAGGTTATTGTATATGGCAATTGATATTCTCTTAATTCTAGCTATAAGCGATAAACCAGAGCGAGTCTTTTTAGGGGGACGTCGTACGGTATCATAGGAAAGGGCGCAGATGGGAGCAGAAAACCTTAAGAGGGTAGAGTGTTTAAAACATTGCAAATGAAGTGGTATTTTAGACGAATGATATCTAATATTAGGCAGCTATTAGGACCTTTTCTGGAAGCCTTCCTCCAAGTTCCCTTTATAAATTATTTAGCCTTAGGCACGTACCATAATGCCAAGTAATTATCGATAATTATCGATTATCGACTAATAATAGCGATTATTAATCAATGCCTTATCGATAGCATTAAAAACCAGCCTGCCAAGGCTTCCGCATCTGCCGTTCGGTCAAGGCTCTGCGTACAGCTCTGCATCTGGCTCTATATCGTATAATTGGCTCTGTATCCGTGCAATCAATTGAGGCTCTTGGTGCCGTTCTCATTGTATAGCTGGCGCATTATCGAATTCTAGGGGCGGTGTAGAGTTCTGCCGGCTCTATTACTAAATGGACTAATTAGGATTTTCCGTTTCTGGGATGGAAAATCGCTATTGGCTTGTTAACGGGCGGTGAGCTAAACTGATATCTTTGCAGTAGATTGACGCGTCTTGACGCGCCGCGATTAAGAAAGTAAACAAGAAAAGGAGCTTTAGGAAATACTATAATTAAGTATAAAAAATAGAAATCTTTTATACCGTCACCTGCGTCCCCTCCCCTACCTTAGAATTTGACTGTCCCCTAGTCGAACATCCTATACCTACTATGGAGCCTGCTGCGGAGCCTGCTATTAATGGCTGACCTAGTTAAGCGTCCGTCTCCAAGACCGTCTCTAAGGATTAGAAGATTTATTCTTCTTTCTAGCCTCTGCCGTCTTATCTATAGGCTGTAATATAATCTGGATGCATTCTCCTGGTCGTATATTCTTCTCCTACGGTAGAGCTTGCGGCTCAACGGTTGTCTTGGTTGTACGGCTGTCTCTAGGGGTTGGGCGAGTCTGCGGACGTTACCAGTTAGGCGTTACTAAATCCGTGGGCTGTACTTAATAGTAGTCCTCCTAGTTTATACATATTTTGTTACTGTTCTTCAGCACTACTCTGTTATGGAAATTAGTAAAATCCGCTCGTCCTATAGGGGCTTGTTTCTACATCTGTCCTTAGCCTTCCCTTTTTTAATTTAGCTGTCTATCTAAGCCTATTCCTTGGTGCGTATAAAGCCAGTTCTTAATACCTTCTAGCCGTTCTTTATTACCGAGCCACGAAAGCTTAGGTCTAGGTCGTTTACGCGTTCTAGCTACTAGTCTTCCTTAATTAGATAGATATACAAATCCTTACTAAATAAGATCCTTTAAGCCTTAACATTCATACTTAGTAAAACGGTGACTTCCTCCGCATCTAGAATAGGTCTGCCGGCCTTGTCTTTGCGTGCCTTGCTGACTCTGTACGTCCCGCTGTGGTTGTCCAAAGGTGGTAGAATCTTGCGGATATCGGGGATCTTGTGGATATTGGCAGTTTTGCGGAACAAAGGGAGCTTGGGTGCTGTTCTGCCAGTCTTTATATCCTAGTGCTGAGCTGTATCCTTGTGCTGGGCTTTAAACTACAGCCTAATTTAGTAGCGTTGCGTGCTTCCTTGGGTCCAGAAGTCTTCCTTCCCTTTAGTGGTTGAGCTTATTCCGTAGCTCTTGTATAAGCTGGACATTTAGGACATCTTCTTCTGGAAGAACAGCTATTCGCATAATATTCTCTGCAGCCATTATTCTTAACTCTACGGTCTCCTTTAGCCTTTTAAATACAAGGGTACTGGGCTTATCTGCTACAGCTTCTGTCTTTTCTATTACGTGCCTGTGGTATTTAATAGGGAGTCCTTGCATAAACCACTACCCCTTCTCTTGCTTAGTAAGGTTTCCTACGGCTACCGCTCTTGCTAAGATAGTAGTAAAGTTGTGTACGTAGTGACGCAGCTCGCCTAGCTGTTCCGTAGATTTTTAAATAAAAGCTTCTACAAAGTCTCTTATCTCCATGCGTTAGTAGTAGTCGTTTGCTTAGTATTCTGCCCTAAGCTTTCTTATAAGCTCTATCTAATTGCCAGCTATAAATTTAGGCAAGCTTTGGATCTATACCCCTATCCAGTAATTATAGTACTCCGGAAGGCCCTGGTGCTTCTCCTTACTCATTATACGATGTCGGGTATATAGCCGTTCGTACTGTTTGATAAACTATAACACGTTCTGCCCTGTGAAGTAGGGAGTTCCAACAGTTCCTGGGGCTGGTATAGGCTGAACTATAACGCAGATCTTATCTCGAGCCGTTAACTACTAGTTATAAGGTGATGCATCCTTAGGAGCTTATAGGTAATCCCTACGGCTTTTATCCTTTATCTGCTAAGGGTCATTGGTCCTAGGTGTTATAGGTAAACGCTATAGTAGGTCTGTTTGCATGGCTGTGGTCTTAATAGAGGATGTCCTAGATAACTGTCCTGGCGGGACATTAACAGGTACATGCTTCGGCTGGTCTACTTGTATAGCTATGTCCCTAATAGAAGGCGCCTGCTTCTTAATGCCTAAGGGGAGGTCTTCCTAGGAGAGCACGGAATCTTCATCTTCTACCACTGCCGGGTCTTGATACGTCCATCTATTTTAGCCTACTATCATTCTGTATGGTAGGTCCTTACGGAGTGCCTTTAGGGCCGCTGCTAATATAATTTAGATAACTTAAAAGAGGATAAAGCTAAGCTAGAATAGGAAGCTTTTAAAGGCAAATCTAATCTCGTGTGCTTACGGCCTTGCTTAGTATTGTCTCTATTCTTAAAGGGCAGCGCTAGCTTCCTTTGCCGCTAGATATCTTAGATCTTGTTTCTATCTAACTAATTGGCCCTTAGCTTATTGTCTCTGCATCTTTAATAACGTTCTAGCCATGCTCATACGCGCGCAGGTGGCGAGATTTTAACCGCTGGTAGTTGTCTAATTAGCTAACTGGTTTGCTTAACGCCAAATTTCTAAGTATAGGCACCGAACCCAACTCCTGAGACCTTTTAACCTACACCATTTTGCTTCCTATTGCCACTCTTTGGCCTATGCATTAAGTCTGGCTGTCTGTCTTTTCCGCTGTCTTTCTATTTAGGGTCTGCTTAGTTCCCCTCACTGTCCAATACTGCCTGGTTCTCTGGTTCTCTAGTTCTACCGTCTTGTCTGTTGGTTCTTTTGCAGTTGGTTATTCTTCTACAGCTAGCGGTTCTTTGGCAGTTGTAGTATATTCCTGCGTGTCTTCTATATATGTAGCACTAGACTTCTAATCTAAAGAGCTTGCCGTCGTCCCCATGTGGAATGCCAAATAATATGTAGAAGGGTACGGTGTCTCTTAGATAGGAAGTTAGAATGCTGTTAGTTAGTTAGTCTATCTGTCTGTCTATTGGTTAGTCGGTTATAATCAGTTAAAAGTAATCAGTAAAGCAGTCTGTAAGAAAGGAAAGAAAAGAATGTATTCCGGTAGGTTCGTGATTGTATATAAGGTAAGGAGGAAAGAAGGAGGAAAGCCAAAGCTCTATAAATATAGGAAAATGCCAAGACAGTAGGCGACGTCCAATCTACACCACCACAATATTACCCCCCCCTTTTAAAAAAGCCTGCCCTTAGGCTTTGTTTAAGTTCTTTATTATTGTCTAAATTATTATAGTTATCTAACCCCTCTTTTTAGCATTTAACCCAGCTATCTAACTTACGTGGTGGTCTAGGGAGGTCTAGGTGGGCTAGGTGGAAATCTTATAGCTTATAGAGAGAGTACTTAAAATTGGATATAGGGTACTATTTTAGATCTTCGTTATAACCTACCTAGCTCACACGGTATTTTAAGGTACTATAGTCCTTCTTCACTACTAAGATCTCTTCGACTTCCTATTCTTCGTCCTCTGCAATCTAAATTAGTGGTAGGGGGTCGTTATACTATCTAGGTAATAGGTCGTCCGCGGCCTTCCGTAGTCGGTCTAGAGAGACAATAGGGTGGATCTTTATTAACTCTAATAGCTTAACCTTAAAAGAGTGCCCTACCTTTTTAGGGATTTTATAGGGGCTAGCTATTTAGTGGTCTAGCTTATAGCTTAGCCTCTAGGTTTTCTAGTTCTTTATTAACACCCATACCTTATCTCCTACGTGGAAGTCTACCTTGCGGCGATGTTGGTTTATATTAAACTCTTTCTTCTCTTATGCCCTTTTTATAATTGCTTAGGCAGTCTCCTAGGCCCTATATATTCTCTTAGTGAATATCTGGGCCTCTTTATAGCTAAGGCGTTTGCGGGCCATTATATATCCTATAAGTCTATCCCAATCAAAGGATATTTGTGGCCTGTATCCATAGAGTAACTCAAATGGCGACATTCCTATACTATTATAAGGGAGCGTGAGCTGTGCGTAGTCTATTATAGGTAGTAGTTCCGACTAGTTGTCCTAGTAGTAGTTAATAAAGAGGTAAAGTCGCTAGTTGAGGTACTGGTTTATAATCTCGGTTTGGCCGTCAGTCTAAGGGTGGAATATAGTAGAGAGCTTAATCTTAATCCTAAAAATATAGCAGAATTCGTTCTAGAAGTCCGATATAAACTAAGGTCTATGGTTAGAGATAATTGACTTAGGAGCGCCATGGATCTAGTAGATGTTGTCTATATATATACGGGCCATATCCTTTGCGGTTGTAGTCTTAAAGCAAGGGAGGGAAACAGCTTGCTTACTTAGTCGGTTAACTACTATAAAGGCCATATCGTAGCCGTGTTTATCCTTTAAGAATGATTTAAAGTCCATTATAATATATTGCTAAGGGCGTTTGGGGACTGGCAGTGGTTGTAGCCATCTAGGAGTTCGGTCCCTAGGGGTATTCGCGCGTTTATAAGCATAATAATTTCTAATAAATTGTTCTATATCGGATAGAAGTCCTCGCCAATAGTAACAAGGCGATAGTAGTTAGTAGGTCTTGTCTTAACTAGGGTACGCCGTAGAGACTTAATAGTAGGCTTTACGGATTAGCTCTATTTATAGGTTGTTAATATCTAGAACTATAAGCTATTCTTAGTATACGAGTAGTCCGTCTTCTATTTCCAAACTAGGGTCACCCCCCATAGCTTAATTATAGAGGGCTTTTAGGGATTTAGCTATGCGGTTCGCAGTTAGGATATAATTAATTAGTCCTATTAGTTTATCTAGGGTCTTTCCTTCTATAGGTACTACCTTATTCTGTTTAGAGCTCAGTTTCTTAAGGATATACAGGTTAAGTTATTCAGTATAGAGGAGGGCGCGTGTCTAGTGCTAAGCCTTTAGCTTGTCTTATAGCCCCACGTCCTGTTCTCTCTAGGTTAGGGCATTAGCCTTAGCATTTTGCCTACTAGGGCGGTATATAATCGTAAAGAAGAATTAGAAGAGTATTTTGGCCCACTAGGCCTATCAACCAGTAAGTTGTTTTGTTATTATAAAATACTTAAGGGCTTTGTAATTGGTATAAACCTTAATCTAAAAGTCTGTGCTTCCAAGCTCTACGCGCTACTGGGACAATAATTATACAATAGCCAATATTTCCTTATTATGCACTTCGTAGTTACACTTAGCTGGGGCCATTGTTTTTAAAAAGAACGTAATAGGGTACCATTCACCATCTAGGTATAGCTATAAAAGGACTCCCACTACTACCCTATTAGAGGCGTCTGTTTCCAGCATTAATTTAAGGTCTGGGTCGTAGTAACAAAGGATTAAAGAGGAGATAAGTCGGTCCTTTAACTCCTTAAAGGCTTTTATACAGTTATTATTAAAGATAAAAGACGTGTCGTTCTTAGTTAGTCGTATAAGAGGCTTAGCTATAACTCTATAGTTACGGATAAACTAATAGTAGAAATTACAAAAGCGGAGGAAGAACTGGATTCCTTTTATAGTATAAGGGGGTTTCTAGTTGCGGATTACCTTAACCTTTTTTAGGTTAACTTTAATTCCTTCTATACTAACAATAAACCTAAGGTACTTTATACGTTTTACTCCAAATATATATTTTTTAATATTAACTTATAGGCCTGCATTCTGTAGTCTCTCTAGGACCTTCTTGACGTAAACTTAGTACTCAAGTTCGTTGTTTAAGTATATAAGAATGTTGTCTAGGTATGCCGTATAGAATTCGTTAAGGTAGTTAAAAAGAACATCATTTATATACTATTAATAAGTGGCTGGCCCATTTATTAGTCCAAAAGAAAGGACTTTATATTTATAAGACCTATAACGGGTGTGGAACGTCATTAGGTCTTCCAATATAGGGTCCATCCTAATTTAGTAAAAAGCTTGGCGGACATTAAGCTTGGTAAAGATTTTAGCCTAGCTTAGACGTACAAGGGTTTTATTAATTAAAGGGAGAGGGTACTAATTCTTTTAAGTAATAGCGTTTAGCTTCTAATAGTCAATATAAAAACGGAGGCTTTTATTAGGTTTCTCTACGAATAAAATAGAGAAAGTAAAGAGAGCCTAGCTTGGCTTAATAAACCCTTTATAGAGGTTGTTAATTAGGTACTGCTTTATTGCCTTTAGTTCCTCCGTAGTTTGCTAGTAAAGAGGGCTATAGCCTAGGGAGTTATTGGTCTCCAACTAAATCTTATAATTATAGGTTTAGTGGAGGGGCAGTATATCTAAAGCTGCTTTTAAGAACGCGTCTCTATAGTTTAAGAGATAATTGGGGAGAAGGCGCTTAACTAGTTCCTTATTAGTTTCCTCTACTAGCACTTCTTCCCTCTTGGCGATGATCTGGTCGATTTTATATAAACTAGTAGTAAAGACTTCGTTATCCTTCTAATATATATTAAAGTAGAAACCTATAGCACTAATTACCGTAATGTCTACTATAGGGGTATTATATAATAGTAGGGTTATCCGTGGCCTTGGGGGCTTCTAGGGTATTAGCGTTATCCTTACTCCTCTTAGCTCTCGTTACATCTTCTAAAGGTTGTCCTTTATATCCTATTAATACGTCCTCTTCCCCATTGGCCAGATCTCCGCAATTTAGAAATCGTCTACGTTAGTGTCTATTCTACTTCCGTAAGTAGAGTCCTCCTTAACTATAGTCCTTCGGGGGAGTATCCTCGTCGGTACGGAGTTCCTGCCGGCCTTATAGCGGGCATCTTCTTAGGTAAAGGCTAGGTTGCGGTTCCTAACATCTTACTAGTAGGTAGGATCAGCCTTTATAGCTAACGTCTTGTGGTTGGTGCGGATTTCCCTAATAAAAGAGGGTAACTTTGGTCTATTCTCTAGCTAGACAAACTGTCTTTATTAAATGTTTAGCCAGATATTAAAGTAAGACATCTATTTTTGGCTAAGAATTATGTCATATAACCCTAGGTCTAGGATATAGAAGGGGATACCAAACTGGCGTTATCTATTAATAGCAATATATAGCTTTAAAACGTGGGTAACCGGCATACCGGCTTAACCGTTATAGCCTTTTACTTAAACAGGCTTCTCTAGTTAGGTAGCATTTACATTTAAGAACTTAGCAATATTATTTATACAAGCAGTGTTTATAAAGGCAAAGCCATTTGCTCCAGTATTAATAAGAGCAGTTATATTAACTCTATATCCATTTTAAGATACTATATATGGAACTATAAAGTGTTTTCCACCTATTAGCTAACTTAGATTAATCTCTTTAAAATTAATAAGATACCTTAAGGGGGAGTCTTTCCCTAGGGTTCTTCTTTTTTTAACTTGTTAGACGTTTCTTCTTTCTCTATCTCCTTGATATTACCCATATCCTTTAGCTCTAGGCAGGATATAGTAAAGTAACTATCCTTTCCGCAATTAAAGCACGTGACTATAGCAGGGTCAATTAGGGTATTGCGACAAGCATTAGTTAAAGGTATAGTACGTAGCGGGTTAGGCGAGGTTCATGGGTAGGCAGATATAACCGCTTTTAGTATAAGGGCGGTCATAGTTTGTCTTCTAACACCAGCTCCTATTAGTATAGCGGATAGGTTACGGTCGCTATAGGGCCGCTTTAATCGATTAGAATAAGTATTAATTTATTTTAGTTCTAAATCCAGCAACAAACATTAGACTACGAGTCTTTAGTAGGTTAGTAGGTCGTCTAAAGCTACCGCGATCTTCTTTTATAGTCAGACCGTTAGCTTATTATATAGGTCCAAATAATAGTTCTTAAGGGGAACCTAGCCTTCGCCTACTAAATGTAAGAATTGAGTCTAAAACTTAGTAAAGGATTAGTTTGATTTTATTATTAGGTAATTATAGTCATAACAGGCATCCTATACTTTATTTAGATTAACATAGATAGCAGCTAGATGCTATATTATCTTATTAACAGATATAAACCGAATAGGTAACTCGTCCTCAAACTTAGCCTAAAGGTGTCGCTAGGCGTCCCCAATAGTTTAACTAAAGAGGTAGAGCATTTTAGCTTCTTTAGAGGGAAAATAGTTATGGTTAATATAAAGCTTTCCTTACACCTAAATTCTCCAGTTCTTAAAGGTCGGGTCTATGCCGTCCGATAATAGTAGGGGGTTAGGGAGCTTGACGGACTTTAATTACTTTATTATTGTATCCATACTCTCTAGTATATCACATTTAGTTAAGCGAATGGGTTAACTAAGGCTTTATAAAGGGGAGGCTAGGCTATTTTATAAAGCAGCAAGGCTTTCTAGGATCTCCTTTAGAGTCTCTTATATACTTTAGGCTTAAAGACAATTGACCTTCTAATTAGCAGCAAGGGCACAAATCTGCTTATATACACCTATAATGTCGTCATTATCTTCAATTTCTAATCCTAACTAGATCTCATATTCCTCTTAAGTAGAGGCAGGTCTTTTAGATAAGCTTGCTTTAGGTACTATCATCGGCTTCCTAAAGTTCGTCGGAATTATATAATTCGGTTTCAATTCTAGGGTTCTTTTAGGGGTACAGGTCAAGTACAGTCTAGCCTATAAAGTAGGATATTATTAGGGCCTTCTCAGGCGTGGTAGTGTAAGTTTTTTAATATCTAAGTATAACGTGTCAACGCATCATTGCAGACAAAGGTCTTTTTTTAGGGTGGGATATTATTAAGGCCTTCCCAGGCAGTGTATAGAGAGCTTAGTATAATATAACGGGCTTATATAAATGCTTCTAAACCAAAGCTTGTAAATTACTACTATACAAGAATACTAAGCTAAGGAGAAGAAGAAGAAGAATTGTTTAGGGGCAGTAGGTAGGCATATCGCAAGGGCCGCCAAGGCGCTAGTGGTAAGCAGGCCAATAGCGATTTTGCATACCAGGCATAGAAAATCCTAATTGGTTAAATATAGCAGGTAACGCGCTCCAGCACCATCCCCTAAGCTAGCTTGGCGCAATATCCAGAGTCCGCCTATAGCGTATATATTACCCCCTAGAGCCTCCTTTCCTCTTCTTCTTCTCCTCAGCTTAGTATTCTTATATAGTAGCAATCTATAAGCTTTGGTTTAGAAGCATTTATACAAGCCCGTTACAAGTTAATAGATTTAGAATCTGGTTTCTTAAACGGCTTAACTTTATATATATATCTGCTAGCCAAGCCATTTTTACTAACTTCCTTACACAACTCCCTCACTTACAAGGCTCCCTTACTTCCTTATAGATCTCCCTTACTCTACTACAAAGCCTTCTTATCTATACAGTTATTTAGGAAAAATGTGCATATTTATCTTTATAAGAAGCCCCTTAAACTTTCTTAGACTACAACGCCCATACCCTAGATATAGAAGATGCTACCTTACACAATTAACTAACTAGGCGTTTAATTAGGGGGACGAAAATCAATATACTAACTATTAATTACCTCTAGCGTATTAAAGTGTTCCTTAGGAAAGCCTAGCTAAGTTTAGCTCTAACCAATCCCATATTAATATAGACGAAGAAGATCTTACTAAATTAGAGCGGCTATATAATTTAGCTAAGATATCTATTAACTAAGGCATCTAGTAAGCTAAAATTTAAGTAACGCAGTTAAAGTGTACTAAGAAATTAACTTAACAGTAGCTAGAATACTCTTACATTACTTTATATAGCAAGATGGAATTAATATATCTAAGAGTCGGAATTGTTACGGCGCTAGTAAAAAACGGTGGATTATAGTAGACGTTATAGTAGACGCCGAGTTATATAAGCCTACGTAACTAGAGGGCCGCATAAAACTTCGCACAGCGCTGCTATTCTTCTCCCTTCCTTTCTCTAGCTTTGGATCTTCGTTTATAGACTACTAATTATATAGGCTTGCGCGTCCCTTATGCCATACTCGTGCCTCGATTGACTAAGTCGCTAATAGGAATTATAAAGAAATCCTTATTCTCCAATTACCTACCAATATAGGCAACGCACTATTTCTGTGGCTTAGGACTGGTTTTAGATAGCCGCACTATAGCAATTAATTGTCCTATATTCTTAAGGCAAGGTAGATAATGCGTATATAATAGGACCTAAGCTTCTAGGCGTTCCCTTATCTTAAGTGCCTTAGCCGCTTTATAAGGAATTAGCGGTTGCATAACCTAGTATATACCACCCCCTCTATACCCTTAAATTCCTCTGCGAAGCATCTAAGAGATTATAGGCGTGTGCTTAGTAAAATAGTGTCACTTTTTAAGCCTATATTACAGCTTTGTTCACGACTAGTTTCCTACACCGCCTTAAAAGAACACAGAATATCTTAGCTAAGTTATCTATCTATAAGGATATAAGCAGGAGCCCACGCGATCCACAAGAGTCGTTACTACTACTTAGGCTAATTTAGCTGTGCCTAGCGTAATACTCGCCTAATGCGCTAAGAATAAGCTCTTAGCCCTCCTAGGCTTAATGCCAATCACAGGCTCAATGCAAATTTGCTTTATATACAAATTTTACCTATATATAACCGTGCATCTCTTTAATAACTTAATAAAACTAATATTAAAGAGATGCATGGGTAATTTGTGCCTAGGTACGCTACCTATTTAAGTTTAGCGGGGCCCTAACTCCTATTTTTAGGCATCGCTCTCTTGCTTAGCCGACCGCCGCTTTTAACGTCTATAAAATGCTCTATTGCCTTCACTGCCCTCTTTACTAGCTCTTTCTCCCTTAAATTCCACTTCTACCCTAGCCTTACCCCTGCTATAAAGCCCTACCCTTATGGCCTGCGCCTGCCTCTTAATACTAAACTTCTAATCACGACCAACACTAAAATACACGCTCTCTTAGCTAATAACTCCTAAATATTTAACTGTCGTTTCCACTCTTACGGCCTATATGCTACTGTTGCAATCTCGGCATAGACTACCTTAAATAAATACGCTAGATTTAGGGAGGCCGATATTACATCTCCTCTTTAAGCCTCTTTTTCTCTCTACGCTCCTTCCGTTTATTTTCCTCTTTAGTATTATTTTTGTAGGCTATCTAGGTATTTAGTTCTAAATTTTATATAGTCCTACTTTATTTATATTCTATTATCTTAGTTCTATCGACTGATAGCCTACCCTGGAGTTAAGACGCCTATTTAAACACTTAGATAGATAATATTGGCAGGAAATCTTAGTAGAGTTATCTATCTAACCCCATATATTTAAGAGTCCGCTTAAAACGGGAATGTATGGCGTAAATATACATTATTACAGTGCCTTAACTTCTTTATATGGTGCCTAATTATCACATCTAAAGACTTACTTCTATTATATGCTATAAATTAAGGGTTTGATAATTCTTTATAATGCGTATCCCAGTTTATACCTTTATCTTTATAGTATTATTATAGTTGCAAATGCTAGAAGATCCTACTACTGGTTAGGCTAATTTAGCTATAAGTTGGTGTAATAGAACTTCATAAATGCCTAACCAAATACGTTTTAACTACTTCTAATATCGCGCAGTCCTCCATAAATTTCGCAATAAAGTTTTGAAATATAATAGTTAACTTAATTCATCTCTCTAGTAGAGGCTAGTAGCTATATAATATAATATTAAGGAGGCTAGTAAGCCAGCCTCGATTCTTAATATAAAGACAATAACTCTATAATTAAAATCCTTAACTATTTAGACGACTAAAAGTAAATACTATTATTACATTATCCTCCTAGCTGCAGCCGTACTACCAGACTATCTCTTTTTTACACAATAAGTGTTTCTCCTATTATATTTTACTTTGGAAGCCTAGTAGTTAGAATAGGCTTTCTAACTATATAAACCTCTATTAGGTGCTTCTCTCTTTATATAAACTTGTAGGTGCTTAGTAAAAGTGTCCGCTTATAAAAAGTTTTTATTACATTTTTAGCAGTTATATTTTGGATTTAATGTATCTAGATATATTAGAAATAAAAAAAAGTCGTAATATAAAGCCAAACTTACGAGATCCTCTATATTAAAGCATGCTTAACCTATTAGCGTAGCTGTTATAACAGATATCACAATTTATTTATAGGGCTGGTGTAGACGGTTCTAAAGCGGAAGTGTTGTCGCTGTCTATAGGAGAGGTCTTTTCCTGCTATATAAGAGGTATAAATAGATAGCCTTTATGCGTTTCCAAGGGGCTATTAGAAGTTGCTAGGAGGGTTTGCCATAGTTCTATCTGCCTGGTTATTGTACCCAACCAAGTAAGTAAATTGCTAAATATTTCTAAGGATGGAGGGCTAGCTATCTAAAGGGTCTTATTCTAAAGTGGTTAATACTCTACTAACTCTAAATGCGCTATATAGGACTCCTAAACCTCGCTTTAGGTCTCTCCAATATGTCTATTATTTATCTTTGGCATTAGTGTTAACAGATAACCTAAATTAAGAGATTATTACAGTGTCCCCTCCAAATTAGTAAAAGTTTCGTATATTAGAGGCTGCTACGCGCTATTATTATCCATTATCTCCACAAGTGCCGAAGCTGAGAAGTCCCACCCTAGATTTATATTGTCATTGCCGGAATCTTTAATTAAGTAATCCTTAGGGTTGTTATCCACACTTTCTATTCTAGCTAAGTGCATGGAAGTAGACAATTAAGAAAAGGTAAGCGGTATTAGAGCCATTAGTTCGCGTAGGCAGACCTTAGGATTATTTAGAGTCTAAGATAAATGATTTGCCATCCTATTAATTATTTAGGGAACTTCTATAACAGGCCACGTATTATAAGTGCCTGTGATTATACTACCCTATAGGCCAAAGTTCGTACTACTAGGAGGCGCTGTTGTCTATATATAGGTGTTAGTGGATAGCACTAGGTATGCTAGGAAGGGGATAGACATACTAAGCTAGCAATAGTATTAGGAGGTTTAATATATACTTAGTCGCCATTATGCTTCTCTCTACATTCTTATACATCTTGCTTTTTTATATCTTAATATATAGGTAGTTAAAGTAGATAAGCTTGAATGATCTCCAACTATATATTTAGACAGCTTGGCATATCTAATAATAGAGAAGTAGCTAACTAAAGGACTATATCCTGCAATTTTTCAGACTTCTTTAGCTCTAGAGTTGACCACTTAAGGTTTAGGGATATCCCTAGTATACTAAGGCTGTTAATTATTAATAAAGTCTGCAAATCGCGGCCTAATAGTACTTGCTTTTCATTATATAAAGTATTAGGAGTAGGTAACTGTACAGGTTTACTAAGGGTAGTATAGTTATACAGATCTACTAACTTATATATTATTAATACTGGCCACCTTAGTAAGCGCATAATGGTTACAGACATACCGGCCATAATGGAATTATTGCTTAAGGTATATTCGTAGGGCTGTACCAAATTATTTATCACCAACTAAGAATTAGGATCCCGCCTTATTGGATCCTATAAAGGCGCTACAGAACAAAACTAGTTTAAATCCTTAAATTCGATTTTCTTAGTGTCAAATTCTACCATTTCTAAGACTGGTACTATTATGTACCACTCTTTAAAACCCAAACTATTCGGTTTATCCTAGAAATGGTTTTGTATAATATAAGTAGCATAGACTGCCATATTCCAATATATAACACCAATACGTCCGCCTAAACTTTCCGTAGCTGCAAGCCCTTCTACCGGTCGTCTACTAATTAGGGGTGGGTGGGAATCTATATATAGGCCGCTGTACATGGAATAAATCACAATTTCGTATTCTATGCAACTATTAGCGCACCCAAATAACTGTATACATTTTAGATGCCTGTATTTAAAGGCTCTTGTATACTAGTCTATATACTCTCTTAGCATTAAATTAGACAAACTACTAATAAGGGTTAGCTCTATACTTACTCAAACTTTCTCTTATCCAGAGTAGGCCCGTGCTTGCATTCAGGCCAATATAGGCAGTAAAAGAGATGGTCTGCTCTAGGGGGGATCTAATAGTAATAGTGTTGACATCTTAGTGGCCTATTAGCCGGATTTATTTAACTTCTTACTTTAGTCTCAGTTCCTATATTAGCTTATTTAGACTGGGGATTTATAGGATGTTTAGTAATTATTATAGAGGATTATAAATGCCTTCCAATATATAATTGCGCTTAGTTAGTAGGAGAAGGAATGCCGGCCAAAGCTATAAGGGGGGGAGTAGGGGGTGGGGTGAATAGGAAATCGGGCCTATATCCTAAATTATATATAATTAGCAATTTACACGTATTAGCAACCCAAGGAGGGTTATAGACATACATATAAAAGTGCCCGTCGCCAGTTAGGAATTGGGGCTTGACTTTACCAAATCTAGGTTCGTCTAAGGGCGCGCCGCGATATAGCTTAGGGTTAAATATAGGTTCTAAGTATATCTTCTTATATAGGTTTCCAATCCCCATAGCTTATTAAATCCCTTGCTATTCCGAGATTTCTTGCAATCTAGATATAGGCAGAGGTAAGAATTGCGGCCAATATATATTCCGTAGGCTTTTCTTTTATAATAAGGGCGGTTATTAGATTTTATTATAGTAATCTAGCAACCCTTAAATCTGCATTGAAACGGCATTAGAATTGGTCCTATAAATAGCTAGCATTAAAGGTATCAACTCGTTCAGAAAATTAGGAGACATAGATAAATAGTTTACTATATAATCTGCTTTAATCTAGAGAAGAGAAATCGAAGTTAATATAAGGAAGAACCCGACTAGCTCCCTATAAGGCACTATTAGCGTTAAGTAATTGTGCTAAAGGCTTGTTAAGTATAAGGGGTTATAAAAGAGGCTTGTATTGTCTATTATTAAGGATCTCCTGCAGATCCGTTAGATGAGGTCCAACAGAGAGACTAACCGGGGGAAATGGGCTTGCATTTACTATTTCTAAGACTATAACCCATGGCATTAGGTAAGGGGTAGATACAAAAAAAGGAATATTATATCCAAGTTGGCGTTTATAGTCTGTCACGGCATAGTCCTAACGCGTACTGTCTCGTACTGTTTCCTACTGTTAGCTGGCCCACTACTAGCGCCTTAGCGGCTGCCCCTACTATTTATATACAATACCCCCTTTTACCTCCTTCTCCTCTTCATACCACAATGTAGTTATTCAGCCTATTAGCATTACAGCACTATAACAGTTTATGGTATCTCCTCTTACGCCCTATCGCGATCTTTATTCTCCCCAGTCCACTGTCTCTATTTTCCCAGTATAATCGCGACCTGGCGCGACCGACACTACTATACCACAGTCCTAAACAATCTTAGTACAGTCCTAGACAATCTTAGTATTATCCTAGATAATCTTAGCATTATAGCCAGCCTTATAGATTTTAATTACCCTGCCTAAATCCCCTAAAATAGGTAACCAGAATACCCTATTGGCGAATATATGCGAAGCGCTCACCCGCCTCTTTAATATCTCCTACACTAACATTGCCTGGGCAATTAGAAGTGGTCTGGAGTACCCCAAGGACCTTAATATAGTAGGAACATTTCAGCACCTTTCCATATATACAACCCTTTTAACTAGCGTTGAGAGCGGTCTCTAAACAGTTTATAATAAAGGCCGGACTGTAAAGTCCTAACTTAAAGAAGCTTAACACAGAATTAACTCCTTTAAGACACTTAAACTACGTATAAAGTAATACAAACAGCAAGCTTTAGTATATACTAAGACTATACAAAGCCTAAGCTCTTAGATCACTACACTTACCTAAACTATTACTAATAAGAATACCACTACTGGCTCTCCTCCCCTAGCTAAGCCCTATAGAAAAAAGCGTAAAGCAAAAGACCCTACCCTATTTAATAGCAAGGGATCGCCAACTGAAAAGCAAAAAAAATTTAAAATATAGGAAATAAAGATCTAAGGCGTTTTCTATAGAGATGTAAAGTACTTTAAGACCCTAATGGACGAAGTCCTCTATATGTCAGACATGCTAATAGATAAGGCTTATAACTATATTAAGCATAGCCTTAATATGCTATATATACACCCAAATAACCTAAGCAAATGGGCCTTCTCTAACTAAGAGTCTATGTTTGCGTATATAAAGAAGCACTATAAGACCATAGATATAACCCAAGCGGCTAAAAATAAATTAGACACCTTAAACCAAGGCAAGCGTAATTACTAGTCCTAAAAAGCAGAGCTTAATAAGTTAATAATAAAAGCAAACAAGACTAAGGAACAAAAGGTAGATCTACTTAGAAAGAATATTTTATCTAAAATAAAGGACTTAGCCCTTACCCTTAGCCGCAAAATTAACAATGCTGACTACAAGGGCTAGAGTAAGTAAATAGATATATTTGCTTATAACCTATAGAACTACGCCTACTATATTAAGCTAAATACCGCTAAGCTAAGTACTGCTAGCGGCTATTGACCTATACTACCTAACAACAACACCTTAGTACTAGCACTATAGAATAACCCAATAGACCTTAATGCCGTTAAATTTGGTAGTGGTAGTAGTAGCCTCCCTAATAACGTCTAAAGATATTGCATGGATAACAGACTCTGCCTAGTATATAGTTAACTTAGCCACTAGAAAGATACTTACAACCCTAAAATAAACCTAAATCCCCTTCTAATACTACCGCACTAACCCCTTCCTAGCCGCGGCAGATTCTTTAGCAGAGGGATTAGTAACTAAAACAACAACTACGGATAGGGATATAGGTTTAGACACAGAGACCTACCCCTATAATTTCCTTCCCTAATACAGCCCTAGCTAATGGTCCCGTATATAAACTATGGACAAGTGCTCCATGCCGCTACTAACTATAAGACTAGCTATATCCTTAGCGAAGTACCCCCTAGCATATATACACCGTCGGAGACCAATACGTTAGGATACACCAGTTAAGACCATAGCTATTAGCCAAGCCCTATAATCTAGTTATTAAAAGACCAACCCTTGGACTAAGTCACCTCTAAGGGTTAGAACCATATAGGGAGGAGGATAAAAGGATTAGATCTATATTACTAGATTAGTTAGATCTTATTCTAAGTTAGCTGCTACTTAACCTTAGAATAGTAAATAATAATAGGAATGCCATCCTTATTTAGACCTACCTCTCCTTACTATATAACCCACTCCTATAAGTTTTCATTAAAACAGTAAGCCTCGTTAACAGTAGTAGTACAGCACTAGCGTTTATAGACGAAGACTCGCTTATAAAAAAGCACAATATTATAATAAAAAGACTCCTAGTTCTAAAACCACTTTGCTTTACTAATAGACTCCCATCTAGCTTTATTACCCACTACTTTACAGCAAGAATAACAATTGGCTACTATACAGAATCTATACTCTTTTATATTATGAAGTTATTACCCTTAACACTAGTAATTCTTAGAATGCCCTAGCTTAAAAAGCATAACCTAAAACTAGACTTCCCCACTCTAGAGCTTAAATTTAACTCTAATTACTATGCCTATAACTGTCTCCTATAGTATATTCCTAACTATAACTAAGTAGCACCACGCAGATATATTACACGGCTAACACTCAGATACTATTAGCTGATAGTAGAAGAGGTGTCTAATACTAGTAAGCCAATATACGTAGTAAATAAAACAGAGATTTTAGAAGACTGGACTACTACCCTATTTCTAAAAAAACAAACACTGCCAGAACTATAAGTCCCCTATATACACCCGCTTAACCTAGGTTAGCCAATAAGACACCCAACTTTAAGTTATTTACCGTACGCATATGTGACCGCACGTATAATAGCTAAGGGCGTTATAGCTAAGACTGAAACTAGAGCAATTAAGACCTCCCCCCTATAACGCCTAACCTTATACCTATCTCCCACGCGTACTGTATAAGGCCGCCGCCTCGTTTCCACCCCCCTAGGCTAACTAAGCCGTGCTAGCTTAGCCGTAGCACCAGAGAACCAGATACGCCCTAACCTAGACAACATTAAATGCACTTATGCCATTAATTTTACCCAGTTCTGTAAACAAAAAGGCGTAAAGGTAATAAGAATCTATATAGCGGAGCTAGTAGAACTGGTTAAATAAGAAGAACACTAATAGCTGCTTAAGGAGCTACCTATAGGCCTAATAGAAGTACCGAACCTGTTAGAAAGGTCTTTCCGCCAGCTAATAAAAGGCAACTATATAATAGAGGAAGCCTATAAAGCGCTACCCCCTTATTTCTATAACTTCCTTAAGATAAACCTAAAAACCAAGTCTGAGTTTCTATGCCGGAAGATAGTTAACACTAATGTTAAAAAATTCCTAAAAGGCAAACCAGGATTAACCTATAAGGATATTTTATAATACTTACCAAAAGAGTTTTATAAATATATTAAACACTTCCTCCCTAAGAATATAGATAAGCTGCCCCCTCACCAACCATAGGACCACAAAATTAAGATTATACTAGGAAAGTAGGCCCTATACTATAAAAACAGACCACTCTCACCCGCTAAACTTAGCTGTGTAAAGAAGTGGATTAATAAGATGCTAGATAAGGGTTTTATTTATAAATTAACCTTACTAGCCGCTGTACTACTCCTCCTTGCAGCGAAACCTGGCGGCGGTATATAAATCTGCTATAACTACTAAGGCCTAAATATAGTTACTATTAAGAACCGATACCCACTACCACTAGTCCGCGAGACACTTAACGCACTCTATAGTGCTAAGTACTTTACTAAGCTTAACGTAATTGCTGCGTTTAACCAGATCTAGATTACGGAAGGCTATAAGTAGCTTACAGTATTTATTACCCAGTTTGGACTCTATAAAATACTAGTTACACTATTTAATCTCTATAATACGCCTACCACGTTCTAAAACTATATTAACTATATTTTACACAACGCCCTTAACAACTACTACACTGCGTATCTTAATAATGTCCTTATCTTCTTAAAAACACGCGCCAAGCATATAAAATACGTAAATGAAATTATCCAGAGACTTAGTAATGCTGGACTCTAGATTAATATTAATAAGTCTAAGTTTTATACTACTAAAATAAAATACCTTAGCTTAATTATCTTAACTAATGGCATAACTATAGACCCTAAGAAGGTGCAGGCCTTATAGAAATAGAAGGACCCGACATTAGTTAAGGAACTATAGCAATTTCTTAGCTTCGCGAACTTCTACTAATAATTTATTCAAGGCTATTCTAAGGTAGTTAAGCCTATAACTAGGCTACTAAAAAAGAGTATTAGCTAGTTATAGGGCCCTAATTAAGCACAGGTATTTTAGACCCTAAAAACAGCGTTTACTAAAGTACCGGTCCTAGCGTATTACAACTACACGAAGAAGACTGTGGTAGAGATAGACACCTTAAACTAGGCTTTAGGTGGAGTACTCTATTAAGCTAATAAAAGTAACAAGCTTAAGCTAGTTGCATTCTTCTCTACTAAGCACTCAGCCCCTAAATGCAACTATGAAATATACAATAAGGAGCTCCTAGCAATTATTAAGGCACTAAAAGAATAGCGTCCCAAACTATAAAGAACTAAGCAGCCGTTTAAAATTATTATAGACTATAAGAACCTCTAGACCTTTATAACAATAAAACAACTAAACCAGCACTAAGTCCGCTAGGCTGAGTTCCTTTCTTAATTTAACTTTGTTATTACCTATAGGCCTAGCACTAAAGCCACAATCCTGGACACTCTTAGCCGCCTCCTAGGCGTTGCACCTGCCAATACTAATAACGAACATCTACGACACTAAGACCGCGTTATCTTACCACTAAAGAAAGTCGACCCTACCATCCTAGAAGAACTACTGAGCGAATCCCAAGACTAGAGCATTGAAGACTTTATCACAGTAATAGACCCAGAGCCTAAGAAAAAACCCCTTAAGGAGCTTATTAAGAATGCCTATAAAGAGAACGAACTCGCTAGGAATATGTTAGCTGCACTACGCAAATAGGAAGACTGTAAAGCACGCTATTAGCCTAAGCAGATTAGGAAGCTGCTCCGCTATAACAAATCCAAATGTTTAATTGTTAACGGCCTAATCTACTATAGGAATTGAGTATTTATCCCTAATTTATATAAACTCCAACTAGAAGTTATACACCGCATATATAGTTTAGGCCCTATGGGTCACCTAGGCCGCGTTAAAACACTAGACCTCCTTAATCAAACGTATTAGTGGCTAGGTATTTCACAGTTTACAACTACCTTTATAAAAGACTGCGCTCTTTACTTTTGCATAAAGACCCTATACTTAGCACCGCCTAGTTTCCTAAAACCACTAGAACTACCAGTCCGCCTATAGACCAATATCTCTATTAACCACGTCGTCGACCTGCCTAAGTGCCTTCATAACAGCAAAACATATAGATATATCTTTGTCGTTGTTAACCGCCTAATAAAGATAAGACACTTTATTCCTATTACTAGCCTAGATACTAAGGAGCTTATTAAAGCATTTATCTATACTGTCTATAAGTTATACGGCGCTCCAAATACTATTATTTCTAATAGAGGCTCTTTATTCGTTTCTAACTTCTAGCGTCGCCTAAACTAGCGCCTAAAGGTAACCCTAAGCCCTAGCTCCGCATAGTACCCTAAAACAGATAGTCAAACCAAGATTGTTAATGCAGCAATAAATAAGTACCTACGCGCCTTTATGAGCTTCACCTAAGACAACTAAGTAGATTGGCTCCCCCTTGCTAAGTTTACCACAAATAACCAGGTTAATAAGACCACAGAAATCTCACCGTTCTTTGCCAACTATAGCTACAACCTACGTCTAGGCGTCGAACCAGCAGGCCCCCAGCCATCAGCCCTATCTGTATATATAAAGAAGGAGTACCTATAAGCTAATACTATTACTAACCGCTTTAAGCGCATTTTAACCCAGCTTAAAGCCCTAGCTCGTATCTCCTAGCAACAATATAAAGACAACGCTAATATAAAACAAGACGAAGGTATAATATTTAAAAAGGATAACATGGTTATAGTTAGCCTTAAAAATATAAAGACCAACCAGCCCAAGAGGAAGTGGGATAATAACTAGGACGGACCCTAGCCCGTCCTAGCTGCCTATAAAGGAGCAGTTGTAGTTGACCTCCTAGACCATATCTATGTTAATAAGTCTTTCTATACTTTAAAAGTCCGCCTCTAGTTTCCTAAAGAGATCTCTAGTTAAGTATACATTAATAAAGAGGAACGTCGTAATATCACAGGCAGAATAGCCGAAAGGGATAACGACGGCAATATTACAGACAAGTAGGAATTTAAAAAGATTCTTAATATATATAATAAACAAATAGACAAGCATAGCTTAACATACTATATTAAATAGAAATACCACAATAAGAAAACCTGGGAACCTAAGAAATCCCTAAAAGGGTATAAGCGCGCACTACTAAGGTTCTATAAACAACACCCTAAGAAGCCAGGACCCCCAAACTAGGTATAAGATAAGGGAGAGTTACGCCAAGGCCATAGCCAACCACAAAGGTAATTTGTGGTGGTTAAGATCTTATAGAACTTCAACCGCCGGTCAAAGTTGTCTAATTGGTTGGTTTTTTGCCAAGAAGCGCCACGTGGTGGCGGTGTAGAGTTCTGCTAATTTTATTTGTTAAGCTGACCAATCAAGATTTTCCATGCCCGGCATAGAAAATCGCTATTGGCTCGGTCAAGGGCGGTGAGCAGAAGTAACATCTTTGCAGCAAAAATAGGTTACTTGTTTGGTTTAGGGACCAAACCTTCTGGGGAGAAAAGTACTATTACGGCATAGTCCTAACGCGTACTGTCTCGTACTGTTTCCTACTATTAGCTGGCCCACCACTAGCGCCTTGGCGGCTGCCCCTACTATTTGTGTACAATACCCCCTTTTACCTCCTTCTCCTCTTTATGCCACAATGTAGTTATTCAGCCTATTAGCATTACAGCACTGTGACATGGTCCGTGTTATAGTTGGCTCCCTAATTGGACGTATTTACCTAAATTAAGGTGGCTGCCTATAAATATACACAGTTTATAGCCGCTTGTCTTAAAGTCCGTAGTAGGGTGATTCCCGGAAAATTCCTAGAAGGATTTATACTGCGCTTAGGAGCTATATACTTTAAAAATTTGCTAGATTTTTATAAAATCAGCGCGCTAATATACTTGTATATATAGAACTAAGAAAATTCTACAATAATTATAGAGAAGCGTGGAGTTAAGTCTCTAACATTTAGTTAGGACGTAGATTGTTAACTATCTCCTATTACCCACCCAATAATAAGCTATATGCCCGTAAGTAATATTATAACTTGTCTCTACTTCTAAGTTCTTAGTTTTTCTAACTAGTCTCCCTAAAGGATATATCTGTCCGTCTCAACCTCAAGAACCTAAAGATAAGATATTAGCTTAGTATGCACGAATAATAACTAGATAACTAAATACTTATATAAGCAATATCATTTAATACCATACTCAGAAAGTGTTAAGATTCACAATTAAGATAGTAGAAGTGTAGAATATAAAAAGTTAAGAAGATAGACTATTAGAAAGCGGACTACTATATAAAAGGGTAAGAGATTGCTAGAGAAAGTATAGAGAGGCGCAATTTATTAGCCAGACAAGGGCACCGTCAGGATTATCATAGATAGGTACTCTAGCAAATCAGTCTAGTGGCGCTTCATTATTAATTTAGACTGGCGGTAGCTCCACTAATTTAGGTAGTAAAGCAAAGGTTAGACGGGCACTGCCTTTATTAACTTAATTTAACAAACGACTATTAGAATAGAATTGCAGATTTCTTATATTACAGTAGAGGTGGTCTAACCAAAATATAAGAAAGTTAATCGCAATTGCGTTTGGAGATCTAATCTACTAATAGTAGAAATTTATAATACCTATAATATCAAGATCCTGGAAAAAACATAAGGAGATAAACATTAATTATATAACTATAGTATCCATTTTCTCCATTTCCTCGGTTTCTTCTAGTTTAAAGAAATATAGACTTATAACAATATTACAGTCTTTATTCTATTTGGGCTTTGGTGGCGCTGGATAATAAACTAGTAATACAATAAGGGGGAACTTATAGATGACGGTAAATCCTATCTAGTAACTTGGTTTTATAAACTAGTAGAAAAAAAAGAGAAGGAGGAGAAGGTATTAATTCTAAATCTATATTAACAGATAATTTGCCAGGAGTTATTAAGCATAGATCAATAGTTGATATATTATCTTTACCGGTATATCAATCCGGGAGAGAGGACGGTTTAAGGTATCTAATACTACTATATAGTATAACGCGAAGGTTTAAGACGGATATTATTAAAAGAAGGACCTATAAATGTTAGTAATTAAAAGAAAAGTAGTTTATAAAGATATACCCAGTCTATATTATAACCTTATTCCGGGAATTTCAATAACACGCCTATAGCTATATAAATCGCGATAATAAAAAATCTGTGTAAACTAGCTTACAGCCAACCCCAGTCTTTAATTCTTGCGGTTTGCGAGCTAAATATAGGCTTGCCATAGTCTATATAGAAGGAAAGGATAATTATACTCCTAAAGAGAAGGATGGCTAGTATTCCATAATATGCTTTAGTTTTTATAGCAGTAGTTCCACTTTGGCAAAGTCAATATCAGAGCCTCAATTTAGAATTTTCATATACATAATCGCAAAAAGTATCGTTAAAAATATCCCTAGCACTATAACAACGGAACTTACAAGTAGATACACCCATCTTAGAATACCTATAAGGGATATATTCTTTATACTTAAGGGAAGAAAAATGGCTGCTATAAAAATCTAACTAGGTATTAGTTACATATAAGGGACTTAGGCTTTATACTTACCTCTAAAATAGCTATAAGAAGCAAAGCGGCCTTTAAAAAGGCCTAGTTTAACCTATCCTACCGCCTAATACCCAACGATAATCCGTATACTACAGTAAGGACAACAAAATGCACTGCGTTACGAGTAATTAGACAAGGCTTAATATAGGTTATAAAAGGACTTTTAGCAATGAAAATGGTATAAGTGTTACCAAAGGCCGCGACTACGCAGGCTATAAGTACAATAATAATAAGGGGAAGAACAGAATCTATATTAATAAGTATACTATACATTGGCCTAATGCTTAAGCGGCAGATTATATATACGGGGAAATACAAGGCAAAAGAAAATCGGTAAAGTCTTAAGGATAATAAGGTAATAAGTTAACAATATAATATATATCTCTAGCCCTTTAGGCGTAATTGCTTTATATATCACCAAGCGTCCGTCCTCCCTACTATAATATTTGAGATTCGGATATACCTGAGGATTTATTAATAACTACCCTCCCCTAGAAGCCAACGTTGGCTTCCCTAACAAAGGGGTATTGCTATAGTAATTTACTTCTTTTTAGGGAGCGCTTGTGGAGTATACCATAAAGCCAAAGAAAGACATTGCGGCGTTAATATGCCCGTTTAAGAAGGTATGCCCGTAGCTTATAGGTTATAACCCCTAGTAAAAACGTGTTTATTTTGCAAAGATAGTTCGCGGAATGCTATAAAACGACATTCTTAAACTAGGTCTACGTATTAACCTAGCTAATAACTATGTTAAAACTTAAGGATTAAAGCCCTTAGGCTATCCAAGAAAAACATTACTATAGCTTAGAGTTTTCTTAAATATTATATTAGCTTCCGCTATAGGTCCGATTTTATAAATCTTTTAGATGCTAGCACTGCTATATTTCTGGTCTTATTATATAGGAAGTATATACGTCCGTTACGTTCTAGGAATTAGTTAGTGGACATTAGGCTATACCAAGGCGCCTATTTTATAGGCACGAAATAGGCGCCTTAGCATAGCCTAAATAGTATAGGCTTCCCCAGATATCTCTAACAACCTTTTTATACTTACACCTACGGCGCTTTAACAATGGGCGCTAATATTAGTAAGCCTAGATTCTAGTAGTTTAGGTCTTTATTACTTAATAAAGCTTTTATAGACGAAGAGGTAACCGGCTAGGTCTTCTTTAATATAAATTTGCTAATACATCTATTAGTTTTAAAGTCTTATTACTCTATTAGCCTAGACACTATATCTGAGAGCTAAGCAAGCCTTAAGGTGTCTAGTCTTAGATAAATACTTAACGTTAAATACTCCTCTAAGCGATTTACTAGTTATAGAGTCTTTATCTAATGCCCAAAGTCCTTCACTAGATAACTTTTTAGCATTAAGCACTCCTTAAAGCAAGTTACTAGTTATAGAGCCTTTGTCTAATGCCCAAAGCCCTTTGCTAGACAACTCCTTAGTATTAAGCACTCCTTAAAGCGAGTTATTAGTTATAGAGCCTTTGCCAAACAAAGCCCTCTTATTAAATACTAACCTTTGGTGCTTGCTAAATATAAAGGAGGAGCAGCTCTGCATTCCTAATAGTATTAAAGCCGACTACTTGGAATAAACTAAGGATTTAACTTATCTCTTCCAAGTAACTAGAACCGAAGAAAAATTAGACACTGATATTAGCCGTCTCTTAGGTATATAATATGATGCTACTATCCTATTAGCAAAGAATGTTATTATTAATAGAATCTACTAGAGATTCTTAATGCTGTTTTATTACTAGTTATATTAACTGCTACTAAACTATATTATGCTAACTAGGCTTATCTGTAATGCCACTAGGGCTAGTAGGGAAGAGGTATAGGAAAATATAATAAATTGGGTTATAGCTAGGGGGAAGTTTAATAATCTAAAAGTTCCTTTAGGTGGTTATAGGTTCCTACTTCTACTTCTAGAATTAATTAGCAATAATATATAAGTCTCCAAAAGTATAAGAATATTAAAAAATCTAAAAAATCTAGGTAGGCCTGCTTGCCAAATAATAGTCCTAAGCTTAAGGTGGTAGTCTTAATTCTTATAATCTTGAAAATTAAGGACAAAGTAAAATCTGCAAAAGCAAATAAGCTTAGTATACGAATTTGCGACAGCTTACTACAACCATTTAAACCTGCTTTAGTTTATTCCGCTTAGCTAATTTAGAATATAAAAACTCCTATACTTAAGCGGCCCTTGCATCTAGAGGCACACCTAGGGTCCTATAAAAAGGTCCATTCTATTACCTACTTTGCTGCTTTAATAAGTGTCTAAGACGCAGGTTTAGCAGCGCAGTAAATTACGTTTAGCAATTAAAGCTAACTAAGAAGTTATATCCTAACGCTAGAGCCAGGCTTTATCCCGGGCATAAGTAGACAGTTATTACACTAGGTTAAGAGGCGGGACTAATTACCTATCTATTAGTCCTCTTTCTAGTCTATATTTTAAGGTCACTAACTAGTATTATAGAGGGAAATGTATTAAGTGTACTAGGGATTCCTCAGCCAATTAAACTACGTGCCTGCTTAGGCCCTACCAGACTTGTATTAAATAATTTATTAAGAGGCGTATTTTACTAAGGAATAAATACAAATTAAAATCACCTATTAAATCGGGGAATTTATAATAGGGGGGGGGTTAGATACACTCGCAGCCATTATAGGTTATTAGGCAGAGAGTATATAGATATATAAGAGTAGAGCTATACTTCCAAATAGCAGAATCTCTAATTTATTATAGGCTATAGAACATCTTCTCTATAATTAGTTAGATAATATCCTTAAGCCTTTAAGCTAGTATATAAATCCCTTATAATCCCCCCCAGTTAAGAACACTTGTTATAAGATTTCCCCCCACCTTTTAATACCTATAGCAACCTTGCGCAAATTTCGCCAGCAAGCAGCGACAGCGAAAAGACAAGTTTTACTACTCTGTAATAGGCATATAAGGGTCGCATCGCTACTAATATGCCACCAGCAAGCGGCGGCAACATAGAGACAAGCTTTAATGATCTAGAATGGGGATACAAGGCTAATACTACTATTAACATTCCGCCAGAAAGCAGCGACAGCAAGAAGACAAGATTTAATGCTCTGCAATAGGTATATAAGGGTTACACCGCTACCAATATACCATTAGCAAGCAACAGCAATATAAAGACAAGCTTTAATAATCTAGAATAGGGATATAAGGCTAATACCGCTACTAATATTCTACTAGAAAGCAGCGACAGCGAAAAGACAAGGTTAATGCTCTGTAATAGGTATATAAGGATCATTCCTACACCTAAGTTTTAAACTCTTAACACAATATAATTATTTAACTATTTATAAAGTAGAACTAGCAGTAACGCCTAAGCTTATAAGAGAAACCGTTATAATTGCACTAATACCGCCTTTGCTCCCTTTCTATTTAATATATCGCGGCCTGGCCTAGCAACAACCCTAACTGCTCTTAACCTTTAGAACCTTATCACTATCTAGGACCTATAAGTCCCTATAATAGCCAAATGCTAACGTGTAAATAACCGACTTATATGGATAATATATCCGAGTATACTTCCCCGTGAAATAGAGTGTTGGGCCTATTATAAGGGAAATATTATCTGCTTTAACCCCTAGCCTATAAAGTATTTCTGGCATCTTTAATCTTAGTATCTTGTTTACGTTAGCCGTCCGACTTACTATAGGAGTGAGCTAAAGTAAACGTACATTTATAGTACGTTGGCGCGCTTAAAAGCTTTCCCTAGTCTCCCCTAGACCGATAAAAGGGTTAGTGGATATTTCGTTGGTTTATATAATATTCTTAATCATCTTCTTAAGGCTAGACCGTGCGAGGTCTGTATACTTCTCTTTAATAATGGGTATGATAATATTGCTCTCTAGGAGAGCTTTCTTAGGCGGTTCGTTCTTATTTATACTTATACTGTTATATCCAAATTTGGTATAGACGCTACCGGGAAATTTAACTTAGTGGCAGGGCAGGCGGTTTAGAGGGGTAGGTTTTATTAGGCTTTTTACTTTTTAACCTCCGCTAGGTAGTAAATATATATAGATATTAAAATACTTAGTATCTAAAATAAGCCTTAAACATTTAACGCCCTAACGCTTAAGTAAACGTTACTATTAACGCTTAGGCTTTACCATTTTTATTAATAAGGATTTAGTAGTGATGTTTTTAATACCTTAAACACACCGCTAAAGGCAAGCAACTGTATAACCCGTATCTCTCTATCTGTAATAGGCTGCTAACCCCTATTTTCTATAGGTATGCTTGTGACGCCCCTTCTTATCCTCTATAACATTTGGCAGCCCACTCTAAACCCTATATATACTTTAACAGGAACTATCACACCGTATAACCTTTAAATAATCTCCGCTATGTATAGCATCCTATAATTAACATGCATAATGGCCGCTATATAGGCCGCTATATGCATTAGACGCCTGATATCTTATTTTATATAAATACATTTGCACCGTCCCTTCCGCCCTTTATAATATTTAGTGGCCTAGACTTTATATATAGCTGCAACAAGACCTACCAACGGCATACAGTACGTGACCTTTGACCGGTCTTTGTCGCGCGTAGCATCCTCTAAATAACATGCATATAGCCATTGATTTCGCCTACCAATTCTTATTTAATCCTTAAAGGTAATACTTATAGGCAAGTAGCTCTACTACTAGCGTCTCTATTTAGAACATAATGCTAACATTTTATCTTCCGCAGTTATATATATAAATTCTTCCTAAACTTCCCAGCGCTTGGCAACCTCTATAGATATATATACAACTCACTCCTCCCTTATATTTAGTGCCTTCTAATTTACGCCCTGCTCCGAGAATGCCGTTGTTAAGTAGTATACACTTACCGAAACCGGCGGCAAAGTGAAGAACTTAAAGGCGGCGCAGAATAGGCTTCTATAAATACATTCATAGCGTCTTCTCATCCTATACCATCTAGCAATCCAATTTAAACCTTAAATATCATTCTAACCTTTATCAATTTTTACTACCTGCAACACTAACGGCGGCCTATATTCTATAAGTGTCTAAAGCATAGCTAGAGGCGAGGTGGTATTTACACAAGTTTTCTATGGCCTTGCGGTCTTTAAATATACGTTAGTAGCACCCTCCTGTCCGCGATCTAGCCTTGACAATTCCAAGATAGATACTTACCGGTTTTCATTACCCGCCACGTGCATATATATAGGTTAGGTTAATCTTTCTAAGCCTAAGTATACTACAATTAGCGCGCCCTTCGCTATTCTTTATACGTTAGAAGCTGAGTCTTAAGTCAGTACTATAATATAAAAGGCTACTGAGAACCCCATACCTTCTCCACTAAATCCTTTATATTACGACCCATACCTCGCAATTTTAGTAACAGCACCAGTTACTGCGCGCTAATCTTAATAATTTGTACATTTCTACCTCTAACTGATATTTTCTTAAGCTAATATTAATAGAAAACTGTAGTTTCCTTACTTCTATCGGCATAACCACATTAGTATAGTGCCGTTAATAATAGACTTTAGACTAGTTCGCTGTTAGTTTACCAATATTCACTTTTACTATATACCACTAATGTTTTATAGCAATGGCTAAGGCCATATTTTAGGAATATCGGGATATGCAAATCAACGTTTAGGATAAGGTAGTTAAAGGTTATAACTATACTATTGCCGTAGTTTAGTCGCGTGGTTGTATTATCTTGTCTAAAGAGCATTACTGTAAATAGCGGCCAACGGCCCCTCATTGCGGCAACGGTTGGGAAGGTGCAATTAAAGTCTTATATTATAAACTAAAAGTATAGGCGGCCTTAAAATATAATGCTCCTAGCTAAGCTAAGCTTAAACCAGAAGTAGAGGCGGCCTTAAAATTTGATTAAGCCACGCTAGTTAATTACTAAGCTTTCTATAGGAGCAGCGTCTTTGCTACTACTAATGGATTCTTAACTACTCTCTAATAATTCGTTTCACGCAATATAATCCTATTACACCAATCCGATATCTAACTATATGTTTATATTTTTATATAGACTTACGTATAGAGTAACGTGAAATTTGGTCTTTCGCTATTAAAATATAGCGTAGGAGTTATCCTTCCTTTAGACTAGCTAGAATCTTTTATAACTAATAATAGTATAACGGCTATGTCCTTTACGGCATATGGGAATCGTGCATACGGAACGTTTAAATTAAGAAAGGAAGTCTACTTACAGCTTCTATATACAAATGAATTATATATGGATGTAAGTTTATACTAACCGTGAAAGTTTCTTTTATAACTTAACTACTAATATTTACGTCCGCTGGGATCTAACCTTAGGTAGCAATTACAGAACTAAAGTCACAACTACTTATAACTATGGCTGCGCACCTTAATCCTAATATACTACCTAAGCTACAAACTTAAAAGGAATTAATAATAAATTTCATTTAAATTCCAATCCAAATTCACAAATATATGACGGCATTAAGACAGTTTAGGTTTCCTAACTTTACGACTTTCCTTAAACCAATAAAATCTGCAATGCCCCTACCCTATTAGTGCTGCTAAGGGCTTTTTTTTAATATCTGGAGCGCCATAATACGTGCCTCTCTGGCTATATAGGACATCCAAAGATAATAGCTACTTTGCTATAATATAAATACTCGTTCCTTAGCCGTCATTTATATTAAGAATAAGACACGCCGTTTTATCATTTTTAGAAATATGTAATTACACTTAAGCCCACTACAAGTATACCCATCTCCGCTATATAGTAAGAGCTTGGTGCACAAAATACTAGGAGATACAGAAAAGATATCTAGTAAATATTATAGTAATATAAAAGCCAGCTCCTTTCTTATTATTTTATAATAGGTAATTAACGCTCCCTATAAAGAGTATAGGCTTGATAAAAACTGCATTTGGTTTGGCTAACTACCTATTAGCTACTATAAGCTAATACTAACTCTTTCCTCCTAGGTGATTATAAAGATACATTATCGAAATTAAAGCCACTTAGAGTAGGGTAGGATTATCCATATCGCTATTAAAGTAATGTTTCTTTTGGCCTACGTAGCAAAAGGGCCTAGTTACGTGTAATAGGGGATTCTTATTTAGCAAATTTAAAAGCTAGTTAAGGATTTTGATATATATAAAACTAAGACTCCTAAGACTAGAGACTTTACATTTATATTAGTATAAGAATGCCAACTATTAAATCAGATCCTTAATATCGCTAAGTTTTAATACACTTAATTCTTAACCTAGTGTTGTTGTTTATAACGTGCTAGTAGCGCCATAACAATCATCTAACTATGATTAAGGTGTGAATGTAATATATAGCTATAAAATCAGGCCTCCTGCTGGCGTATAAGCGCCTTCCTTTTGCATTAAATGCCATTCGGCAGTATCTCTTTAAGCTTATATACATACCCCCTTGTAGGTCAAGCATCGAGTAATACTAAGCAGATATACAAACGCATAACAATAAATCAGTATAATACGTGTGGCGACAATTTCCAGGCTAAACGTATAATATAGATTAGAAGAGCCTTCTACAGTATAGATCTAGTCCTGCAATTTAGCATAATACGGCTTTGGCGGTTATTTATATGTCTAGCTCCCCAGTATTAGAATATTTCAACTTTATTCTTCCTAGTATCTTTTAACTTAGAAACCAAGAATTATACCAAATATTCCTTGTCCTGCTCCTCTTCCTCCTCCTCCTATTACTACTTCTACTGCCGCCGCTACTACTGGCATTGCCACTACCCCTAACCCCTCTGCTTCTTACCCCCCCCCCCCCCAAGGTTTCATTCCGAGATGATATGGTACGGCCGTTTGAACCGAAATTTTACGTAGATCTAAATCTGTTAAAAACAATACGTAGCCATTTAACCGTTAAGACACCTTTTAAGCTTATATCACTCGCAACTTCGTATTTGCGTAAGAATAGTCTTAAATGCAAAGTAGAGTCTCTTCTTAAGATAATAAAAAATATTAATAACGCCGCAGTGAGACAACTTCTTGAGGAGGCAATAAAGAGTGATAATAAAGTAAAGGCTCTTATTAGTGCATTATAGGAACGTGCTATCCTTTCTTTAGAGAATATAAATGAGATAAATAAATATTACTTTAAGCCAAAACTTTTCTAAGAGCTTCAATTGATGAAGTATATGGGCGAGAAGATTGGTGTTAGTGTAGATAGGGAATAGTATTATAGTAAGCTTTAAACTTTTGCCTTAGCTCCTAGGACTAGACCGCTACGTTACACCCTCACTATTATTATAGATGAAGAAATAGACGGTCTCCCTATTATCGAGTATAAGGTTTCCTAAAAGGAGTAGTTTTAGGGGTTAACTCTAGTAAAGTTCTAGAAGGAAGATTTCCCCCCATAAAATACACCTACTTTGGATAAAGAATATGACGACGTACATAGAGATATAGATAACGCTATACTGTTAGAGATGGCAAGTCTCTAGTTAAACTAGTTAAGGAGTTAAAGGCGGAATTATAGGACTTAATAGTAGCTAAGGGGTTTATACTACCTAATCCTTTAGGTTCCGCAATACTATATAATTTACTTTTACTCACCGAATCGCTTAATATGGAAATAGCTCCTTGATTTCAGGGACCATTGTAATCTATTTTAACCTTTACTTTTGGACTTAAATCGAGCTAGGCTACTCTTAATATCTCTTATATTATATTAATAACTTAATAGTAATAAAAGTGCGTATAAAAGCCCTAAACGATCTTATATATTTCGCTATAACGGTTATCTAGGCGTCTATATAAGGATATCTCCTTATACTAAAGCAGGGTCTACTAGTATTTCCTATAATTAACTTATAAGTGCGCAGATACTATTACCTTAGCTAAGCTATCCTACCTTGCTTAACAGCTTTAGTATTACTACACTATTAGCTACTGATCCCTTGGGTTAATAGATTGCGGAAGGTAGTGTTTTTAATTAGTCTATATATTTCCAAGCATCCGTCCTCCCCCTTGCTATATATTTAAGATTTGGACACGTCCGAGGATTTATAAAGAACTGCATTAGTGGCGTCTTCTTATATAGCAATACTAACTTAAGCCTTAAGTACTATTCTTAACCTTTACCAATCTTTACTTCTATAATACCAATAGTGGCCCTATATTCCGTTGGTGTCTAGAGTATAGCTAGAAGCGAGGCGATTCTTATTCTATAGAAACCCTTTACTTCCCCTCCTACTAGTTAGTAACCTCTGTATATATATCTACAGCACACTTGCCTTCAATTTAGGCTTTAATGCGTCTAAAATAAGTAGTTACCAGTCTTTGTCACCCACAGCACTAGTATTAGTTAGGTATTAATGCCTATAGGACAAGCCTTTATAAACCTTTACTATCTACCGTATATATATTTTAAGCTAACTTAACTAATTCACACCGCAATCTGCGCCTCGCCATTAATAATGCAGTACTAAGGAAGTTGGTTTTAGGCCAATTAAGTCTTTTATATACTTAAATAGACCCTTAAGGATTATATACCCCGTCTAATAAAGACCTCGTTCGCATTATCTACCTTGTAATAACGGCTGCGTTGCTACCAACTGCACTTAACTTTTAGGCAAGCGACTATACACTAAAACTTCTCTCTATTTGCTAATAAGTTGTTTTCTATAAGCATTCTATAACCTCTTGTCTCTATCTAGACAATTTTTCTAACTGGTTAAAGCTTACCTTGCGTTATAAGCCAGCCGTCCGTTTTAGATACAAGCCCTAATACTATGCCTTATCTTATACCCAACTATCCTTGCTTTTTAACCGTCTCTATCTCTAACACCGTCTTTAAACTCTACAAACATCCTAGACGAGATTTAGCGGTAAAGGATACTTCGGAAGAAGATAAGTATGACGTTAACATTTACCTAAGAGTGTTGGATTTTTTTTTGGTACTTTATAGTTCCCAGCCCTTATATCTGCAAGGATTTTAGTTATTACCTATTGGGATACTATATAGGAGTTGTCCTTCCGCAAGCCAAGCTGGAATATTTTGTGAAAAGTGCTTTAATAACCGAAGCCTATATTATAGGTGTAGGTTACGTATACGGAATATTTTACGTAAATAGTAAGCTCTACTTATAGCTTCTGCATATAAATAAACTATAAATAAATATAAGTTTTTACTAAACCCTAAATGTTTCTTTTACTGCTTAACTTCTAATATTTACGTCCGCTGGGATCTAGCCTTGTCTAGAGATTATAGAATTAATGTTATAACTGCTTAAATTTGTTGCTGCGAACTTTGATCCTAATATACTACCCATAGACCAAACTTATATACGGTTTAGAGAGACCGCTAAAAACAACCTATAAGAATTTAACTACATTAAAACTGTTTAGGTTTACCAGTTCTATAATCTTCCTAAAACTAATGCGGGACCGGATGTGATTAGAGGCCAGGAGGTAGTGCTAGCTAGAATTATTGCTTGTTCCTAAGAATACGAAACATTGGATTATTATATTATGGCGACTTTCAGAACCGAAGTATGCGGTGATTTCCGTATGGGCGATTTACTTATTCTAAAATCGTACTGTTTAAAACTTAATAGAGCGGATACTGCACACCGTAAATATAAGGCTTGCTATGCAACTAAGTATCTCCATTTAACAAATCTACAGATGGATTCTACTAGGCAAATTTTAATAAGAGTTAGTCTACTACACTGTACCTACAAATAGATGAGGGCAGATATGCGTTATAGGTTGTGGTGGTATGTTTTAGCCAGGTAGGTATTAAGACAAATGACATAAGCTAGCTGATAGGTAGAGATATAGAATTGTATAAGTGATCTGTTTTATTCAAGGTGGCTCTAAGAGCCCTAATATACATAAGGAAAATAACCCTAGTTCGACCTTCTGTGTCCGTAGTCGTTCGGTGTCTATAGTCGTTCGGTGTCCGATACCTTAGCAGTAAAGCTACCTCCGTGGCTAACACACCCCGTTAGATCTGACATAGAGCGGCAGAGCTGGATTACCAAATTAGGCAGTTAGGATAGACGAGCTGGTGGTAAGCTTTTGCTGTGATTTAATTGTTAACTGACTAGATATCTGATATCGCGGAGCCCTACTACTTTAACAAACTTTTAATGGTTTTGCTTTAAGAGAGCTTTAGTTAGTCCATCTGCAGCTATCTCGTTTGTTGGTACCCATTGTACGACAAAGCTTCCATTTTGTACCTCTTAGCGAAGCTAGAATTAATGGATATCTACGTGTTAGAGTTTTGTAGATACCGTAGGAGTCTCTTTTATTATAATCCGTACTAACTGCTGATTGTTACAATTAATAATAATGTCCTGTTCTAGATCAAATCTAATAGCTTTAAAGATCTGAACTATATACTCAACCTCCTTACTAACATGCGAGAGAGCTAGTAGTTCTGCCTCTATAGTAGACTTAGTAACTGCCTTTTGTCTAGTTGCCTGCTATGCTATAGGCCTATTAAATAAGCTTATTAAGAAACCCTATAAGCTCCGACGTGTTAGAGCATTGTTAGCAAAGCTAGCATTAGAAGCAGCTTTTAGAACCTAGTTTATCTCATACAGCGTAATAGTAGAGAACTTAAGAGCGAGGTATCTAGTATTATAGAGATAGGTAAGTAATCTGTTAATCTCCGCAAGATAAGCTAGTAACGGATTTTATAAGAACTTAGCTAGCTTGCTAACAGAAAAGGTGACATCTAGTCGTGTAGTAGATGCCAAATATGTTGCAGAACCTATATGGTGTTAATATCCTTTTATCTAATTTAGCGTAGCTTCTCCCTTATACGGTGTCAATTCCTGGCCCGATAGTAGTATAGCTGATGGCTTCAGATATTCTAAATAGTATATTAAGACTAGCTTCTTAAAATACTAATCTAGATAGAGCCAGAGCTTTCCCCTTTACCAATCTCGCACGATATAAGTGTTTAGGAATAACGTAAATTAAGGTATTTGGCGTATCTCAAATCAATCTTATAGCTGCTTTAGGATGTCCTCCATCTGTTAATAACAGCTCGGGTGTCCTACAATTAGGATATTATCAACGTAGAAGAACACAAAGATAGGTTTAGTAGGGTAAATATAGAGACATAGCTTATCTGGTACAGCTTTTAAACCTATACTTTACAGAGCAGCAGACATTTCTAAAAACCACAATTTAGGAGATTTCCGTAGTCCGTACATTGCCTTTCTTAGACGGAGAGAGAATCTAGGCGGTAGGTCTATACCCTTAAGGGGAATAAGGTAGACCTTATTATTAACCAAGGCATTAACGAAGGCGTTGACGGCGTTAATCTATATAACGTCTAGGTCGAAGCCAGCGATAAGAGCGCAAAGTAGACGGAAGGTTTAATAGGCTGCTGTTATAGCTTTAACCTCCTCTTGTAAGACTGCTTGAAGGTCTCCACAGACAACTAGACGAGCTTTAAATCTCATAATAAAGCCATCCGAATCTTCCTTATACGTAAAGACCTATATAGTAGGAAGTTAATGGACCTTTTTAACTAGTCATACCTTGTCCCAGGTTTGCTTTCCTGTTAAGGCCTTCGTCTCAATATGAGCAGCTGCTTTGAACTCTGTAGCGTACTTATAATTAAGCATCTCTTTCCATAACTTTAGTGGTGGTGGAAAATCGTCTTAATGTCCGTACGTCTTTATAGCAGTAGTATAGAAAGCGTGAGCCAATGGTATTATATCTAGATTAATAATATCATTATCATTATTAATTTGAACCGTAAAGGCTTGTTATTATAGATTTTAATTTGGCATATCTTTCTTCTTTACTGTAGGCCGCTTTTTATGGCTAGAACGTCTCTTACCCCCTAATAATAAGCCTGCTGTTATCTAAGGTTTGGAACAAGGTGTAGGATCTACAAACCGTAGTTTAGTAACTTTAAAAGATAACTAAGTGGTAGATAGTATCTGTGGTGTAAATGCTATAGTAGATGGTAATTGCTAAGGCGCTAAAGACGCTAATGGTTTAGATAGTTCTAGAGTTAGCTCTAGGGTAGGTAGCTAATGGAGTTCTTCTATTGAGATCTAAATGCTTTTTAACATAGGAGTAACGTTAATATTTGCTAAATGTAGTAGTCTTACATCTAGTTCTTTGTTAAAGTTCTCTATCCAGTCCTTGCTGCCATCTTAAAGATTATCTAGTAGGTCCTAGACTTGCTGAAAACGATCCTTTTAAGCCTATGAGATAATGAGGTGTTCTAGTGTTTTAGAAGATTAATATCTCTTTAACTCATTAATTCGTACATTATAAGATTGGATAATGCGGTTAGTAGTTAGTATCTATACCCTATAGATATTTGAAGCTTCTATACCAATGAGATAACCTATTTGGGCTTATAGCTTAAACTTTGCCTTCCTAGGAATGCCGTGTTTAATAAGCACGTAGGTTAAAGATCCGGCTATACAAAGTCCTGCTAGCCATAGCTTCCGTTTATATAGTATCTTAAATGGGGTCTTCCAGTCGATGGACTAAATAGGAGTTCGATTAAGTAGGAACACTACTAGAAGCACGAACTTGGGCCATAGATCTATAGGTAACTTTGCTTTAATAATAGCAGTCCTTGCTTATTTGGAAATGGCTCTCCCTAACCTCTCTGCGGGTCTATTTTAAGCTAGGGTATATAGTGTTAATTGCTTAATAACACCTCTATTAAGCTGGATAAGGTTCTTTACCCTAGCGCCTATACCTTACTCCTTATCTATATGCCAAATGCGGATACCTTAAGCATTAAATTTCTTTATAAATGCTATTGTAACGGGCTTGTATAAATGCTTCTGAACCGAAGCTTATAGATTGCTACCATACAAGAATATTAAGCTAAGGAGAAGAAGAAGTCTGTCAGAGACTAGCAAGATACAAAGGGGTTGCCAAGGCGCTAGTAGTAAGCGAGCTAATGGCGATTTTCTATCCCGGGGATGGAAAATCCTGATTAGTTGGCAGGAGTTAGGGTCCACTGAGTATAGCAGGTGGCGTTGCCCCAGCACCATCACATCACCCCCCCCTCCCAAAAAAGCCTGCCCTTAGGCGTTGTCTAAGCTCCTTATTGTCATCTAAATTGTTATAGTTATCCACCCCTTCTTCCTAGCATTTAATCCAGCTTTCTAATTAGCGTGGTGGTCCAGGGAGGTTAGGGTGGGCTAGGTGGAAGTCCCGTAGCTTATAGGGAGAGTACTTAAAATTAGATATAGGGTACTATTCTAGATCTTCATTATGACCTACCCAGCTCGCACGGTATTTTAGGGTACCGCGGTCTTTCTTAACTGCTAAGATCTCTTTAACTTCCCATTCCTCATCCTCTGCAATCTAAATTGGTGGCGGGGGGTCGTTGTACTATCCAGGCAACGGGTCGTCCGTGGCCTTCCACAGTCGGTCTAGAGAGAAGACAGGGTGGATCTTTATTAACTCTGGTAGCTTAACCTTAAAAGAGTGCCCTACCTTCTTAGGGATCTTATAGGGGCCAGCTATTTGGTAGTCTAGCTTGTGGCTCGGCCTCTAGGTCTTCTAGTTCTTTGTTAACACCTATACCTTATCTCCTACATGGAAGTCTACCTCACGACGATATTAGTTTATGTCGGCCTCTTTCTTCTCTTATGCTTTTTTTATAATTGCTTGGGCAGTCTCCCAGGCTCTATGTATTCTCTTAGCAAATATCTAGGCCTCTTTATAGCTGAGGCGTTCGCGGGCCGTTATAGGTCCTATAGGTCTATCCTAATTAAAGGATGTTCGTGGCTTGTATCCATAGATTAACTTAAATGGCGACATTCCTATACTATCATAAGGGAGCGTAAGCTGTGCGTAGTCTATTATAGGCAGTAGTTCCAACCAGTTGTCCTAGTAGTAATTAATAAAGGGGCGAAGTCGTTGGTTAAGGTACTAGTTTATAATCTTGGTTTGGCCATTAGTCTAAGGGTAGAATACGGTAGAGAGCTTAATCTTAATCCTAAGGATGCGGTAGAATTCATTCTAGAAGTCCGATATAAATTAGGGTCCATGGTTAGAGATAATTAACTTAGGAGTGCCATAGATCCGGTAAATGTTGTTAACATATATACGGGCCATATCTTTTACGGTTATAGTCTTAAAGCAGGGGAGGGAAATGGCTTGCTTATTTAGTTGGTCGACTACTACAAAGGCCATATTATAGCCATATTTGTCCTTTAGGAATGATTTAAAGTCCATTATAATATACTGCTAAGGGCGTTTAGGAACTAGCAGTGGTTATAACTATCTAGGGGTTTAATCCCTGGGGGTATCTGCCCATTTATAAGCATAACAATTCCTGATAAACCGTTCTATATCAGACAGGAGTCCTTGCCAGTAGTAGCGAGGCGCTAGTAGTTAGTGGGTCTTATCTTAACTAGGGTGCGCCGTAGAGACTTAATAGTGGGCTTTACGGATTAGCTCCGTTTATAGGTTGTTAATGTCTGGAACTATAAGCCGTTCTTAGTATAAGAGCAGTCTGTCTTCTATTTCCAAATTAGGGTTGCCTTCCGTAGCTTAGTCGCGGAGGGCTTTTAGGGATTCGGCTGTACGGTTCGTGATTAGAATGCGGTTAATTAGTCCTATTAGTTTATCTAGGATCTCTCCTTCTATAGGCGCTAGCTTATTCTGTTTAGAGTTTAGTTCCTTAAGGATATATAGGTCGAGCTGTTTGGGACGGAGGAGGGCACGTGTCCGGTGCTAAGCCTTTAGCTTATCCTGTGGTTCTACGTCCTGTTCTCTCCAGGTAAGGGTATTAGCTTTAGAATTTTACCTACTAGGGCGGTATATAATTGTAAAGAAGAATTGGGAGAGTATTTTAGCCCACCTGGCCTATTAACTGGTAAGCTGCTTTGTTATTATAAAATACTTAAGGGCTTTATAATCAGTATAGATTTTAATCCAAGAGTCTATGCTTTTAAGCTCTACGCGCCACTAGGATAATAATTATACAATAGCCAGCATTTCCTTATCGTGTACCTTATAGTTATACTTAGCTGGGGCTATTGTCTTTAAGAAAAACGCTATAGGGTACCACTTGCTATTTAGGTATAACTGTAAGAGAACTCCCACTACTACTTCATTAGAGGCGTCCGTTTCCAGTATTGATTTAAGGTCTAGGTTATAGTAACGGAGAATTAGGGAGAAGGTAAGTTGGTCCTTTAACTCCTTAAAAGCTTCTATATAATTATTATTAAAAACAAAAGGCGTGTTATTCTTTGTTAGTTATATAAGAGGCTTAGCTATAACCCTATAGTTACGGATAAACCGATGGTAGAAGTTATAGAAGCCTAGAAAGGACTAGATGCCTTTTATAGTATAAGGAGGTTTCTAGTTGCGTATCGCCTTAACCTTCTTAGGGTTAACTTTAATTCCTTCTATACTAACAATAAACCTAAGGTACTTTGTTTGTTTTACTCTAAATTCGCATTTCTTAATATTGACTTATAGGCCTGCATTCCATAGCCTCTCTAGGACCTTTTTAACGTGAACTTGGTGCTCAAGTTTATTGTCTAAGTATATAAGAATGTTATCTAGGTATGCCGTACAGAATTCGTTAAGGTAGTCGAAAAGAACATTATTTATATACCGTTGGTACGTGGCTGGCCCATTTATTAGTCCAAAAGGAAGAACTTTGTATTTGTAAGAACCGTAGCGGGTATAGAATGTTATTAGATCCTCTAATATAGGGTCCATCCTAATTTAGTAGAAAGCTTGGCGGATATTAAGCTTAATAAAGATTTTAGCTCGGCTTAGACGTGTAAGGGTCTTATTAATTAGGAGGAGAGGGTAACAATTTTTCTAAGTAATGGCGTTTAGTTTCCAATAGTCAATGCAGAAGCGGAGGCCTTTATTAGGTTTCTTTATAAAGAGAATAAGGGAAGCAAAAGGGGCCTAACTTAGCTCAATAAACCCCTTATAGAGGTTATTGATTAAGTACTACTTAGTTACTTTTAGTTCCTCTATAGTTTGCTAGTAAAGGGGGCTATAGCCTAGAGAGTTATTGGCCTCTAGTTAAATCTTATAATTATAGGTTTAGTGGGGGGGCAGTATATCTAAGGCTACTTTTAAGAACGCGTCTCTGTGGTCTAAGAGGTATATAGGGAGGAGGCACTTAACTAACTCCTTATTAGTTTCCTCTACTAGCCCTTCTTCCTTCTTGTTAATAATCCAGTTAATTTTGTATAAGCTGGTTATAAAGACCTCGTTGTTCTTCTAATATATATTAAAGTGGAAACCTATAGCGCTAATTGCCGCGATATCTACTATAGGGGGGTTGTGTGGTAGTAGGGGTGTCCGCGGCCTTAGGGGCTTTTGGTATATTAGCGTTATCTTTACTCCTTTTAGCTCTTATTATATCTTCTAAAGGTTATCCTTTAAGTCCTATTAGTATGTCCTCTTCCCCATTAGCCGGATCTCCGCAATTTGGAAGTTATCTATATTACTATCCATTTTACTTTTATAAGTAGAGTCCTCCTTAACTGCAGTCCTTTGGGGGAGTATCCTTGTCGGTATAGATTTCTTACTGGCCTCACAATGGGCATCTTTTTAAGCGAAAGCTAGGTCGCGGTCCCTAACATCCTATTAGTGGGTAGGATCGGCCTTCGCGGCTAATATCTTATAGTTGGTACGGATCTCTCTAATAAAGGAGGGTAACTTTGGTCTACTCTCTAGCCAGACAAACTGTCTTTATTAAACGTTTAGCTAAATATTAAAGTAGGACATCCATTTTTAGCTAAGGATTATGTTATGGGACCCTAGGTCTAGGATATAAAAGGGGATACCAAACTGGCGTCGTCCATTAATAGCAATATATAGCTTTAAGACATGGGTAACCGGCTTACCGGCTTAGCCGTTATAGCCTTTTACTTAAACAGGCTTCTCTAGTTGGGTAGCATTTATATTTAAGAACTTAGCAACGTTATTTATATAAGCAGTGTTTATAAAGGCAAAGCTATTTGCTCCAGTGTTAATAAGGGCAGTTATATTAACTCTATATCCATTTTAAGATACTGTATATGGAACTATAAAGTGTTTTCTACCTATTAGCTAACTCAGATTAATCTCTTTAAGATTAATAGGATACCCTAGGGGGGAGTTTTTCCCTAGGGTTCTTCTTTTCCTGACTTATTAGGCGTTTCTTCTTCCTCTATCTCCTTAATATTACCCGTATCCTTTAGCTCTAGGCAGGACGTAGCAAAGTAACTATCCTTTCTATAATTAAAGCACGTGACCGTGGCAGGGTCAATTAGGGTGTTGCGACGAGCATTAGTTAAAGGTATGGTACATAGCAGGTTGGGCAAGGTTCGCTAGTAGGCAGTTATAACCGCTTTTAGTATAAGGGCGGTTGTGGTTTGTCTTCCAATACTAGCTCCCGTTGGTGTAGCGGATAGGTTGCGGTCACTATAGAACCTCTTTAGTTAATTAGAACGAGTATTAATTTATTTTAGTTCTAAATCTAGCAATAAACATTAGACTGCGAGTTTTTGGTAGGTTAGTAGGTTGTCTAAGGCTACCGCGATCTTCTCTTATAGTTAGACCGTTAGCTTATTATATAGGTCCAAATAATAGTTCTTAGGGGGGACCTGGCCTTCGCCTACTAGGTGTAAGAATTAAGTCTAGAACTTAGTAAAGAATTAGTTTAATTTTATTATTAGGCGATTATAGTCGTAACAGGCATCCCGTACTTTATTTAGATTAACATAGATAGTAGCCAGGTGCTATATTATCTTGTTAATAGATGTAAACCAAACAGGTAACTCGTCCTCGAACTTAGCCTAAAGGTATCGCTGGGCGTCCCCAATAGTTCAACCAAAGAGGTAGAGCATTTTAGCTTCTTTAGAGGGGAAATAGTCGTGGTTAACATAGAGCTTTCCTCGCACCTAGATTCTCCAGTTCTTAAAGGTCGGGTCTACGCCGTCCGACAATAGTAGGGGGTTAGGGAGCTTGACGGACTTTAATTACTTTATTATTATATCCGTACTCTCTGGTGTATTGCATTTGGTAGAGCGAATGGGTTAACTAAGGCTTTGTAAAGGGGAGGCTGGGCTATTTTATAAGGCAGTAAGGCTTTTTAGGATCTCCTTTAGAGTCTCTTATATGCTTTAGGCTTGAAGACAATTAACCTTCTAATTAGCTGCAAGGGCACGAATCTGCTTATATACACCTGTAATGTCGTTATTGTCTTTAATTTCTGATCCTAACTGGACCTCGTGTTCCTCTTAGGTAGAGGCAGGTCTTTTAAATAAGCTTGCTTTAGGTGCCATCGTCGGCTTCCTAAGGTTTGTCGGAATTGTATGATTCGGTTTCGATTCCAGGGTTCTTTTATAGGTGCAGGTCAAGTACAGTCTGGCCTATAAAGTGGGATATTGTCAGGGCCTTCTCAGGCGTAGTAGTGTGGGTTTTTTAATATCTGAGTATAACGCGTCGACGCGTCGTTGCAGACGAAGGTCTTTTTAGGGTGGGATATTATTGAGGCCTTCCCAGGCAATGTAGGGAGAGCTTAGTATAATATAATGGGCTTATACAAATGCTTCTAAACCGAAGCTTGTAGATTGCTACTATACAAGAATACTAAGCTAAGGAGAAGAAGAAGTCTGTCAGAGACTAGCAAGATACAAAGGGGTTGCCAAGGCGCTAGTAGTAAGCGAGCCAATGGCGATTTTCTATCCCGGGGATGGAAAATCCTGATTGGTTGGCAGGAGTTAGGGTCTACTAAGTATGGCAGGTGGCGTTGCCCCAGCACCGTCACAGCTATTCTCGATTTAAAGAGTAGGAGCAGTGTCTCTTGCTTGTAGTTCTTAATAGGAAAAGCATAATGGTACTTTATATAGTTATACCAAAAGTGAGCTATATATATGTCTCCATTAAACCCGTCTTCTTCTATAATAACATCAAAGTGAATATGTTTAAAAGGGTAGGTTCCCTTTACTAATATTCTACAAGATATCTACTAGGTTATCTTTTCAAGAACACATGGTTTACAGAGTGGTATACTATACGGAGTTCTTCCTCTATCTATCTTAACCACTTTGACCCCGTCTGCCGCAGTTAGCAGATAATCCACTAACTCCATATCACAGTGTAGTAAGCGTTAATACTATACTTTATTATATGCTGAGGTCTCAAAGAATCTAGTGGAGGTAGCGTAGGCGGTAGGAGTAGATAGTAAGCAGGCGATGGCATTAATAAGGTAAAGACCTCCGTATTCCATAAGGTTAGCAAATAGGCCTCCGTTATCCTTATAGCGCAGATAATTCGTAGACTGGTTAATAATTACTTTAACCCTATAGAGCTTTGCTGCGGATATCAGATTGGTATAAAAATACAAAGCATACACTATGTTCCTCAATGTTAGATACTGAGTTAGGCGTTATTTACCCACCTTAATTACTAAGTTGATATTACCGTATCTATAGATTTCTGCCCTAGAATCTCCAGCTGTTGCTATAGATATGCTTGGCTTGAAGTTATAGAAGTATCTGATATCGTTATAGAAGTGGGTGTCTGCCATAGTGTTATACCCCTAGGTGTTAATTAAAGACAGATCCAGATAATCCTGCAATGATATTAATGATGAAAAGGATGTTGTTACAGCAGCCGCTGTAGCTTAGGGCCTATCCAGATCCTTAATTTTTTTAGCCGTAGATAAAGCTAATGTAGATGTCCTTAACTTAGGACCTTCCTTCTTAATCTACTTGAGCCTTTTTTTATAATACTGCTTGTTTGTTGGGACCTTAAGCCATTTCTAGCAATTCCTTAAATAACCGTTATTTAGTATAAAGTTCGGACCTTAAAGAGACTGAAACAGTTGCTTACAATTCTTTAACTTATAGGGTAGACTATAAGTAAAGCACTTTATCTTAGGTAATTAAGGAGGTGCTAGGGTAGTAGACATCATAGAATCTGCAAATAGCTGCCCTAAGAGTGTAGTATAAGCGTTACGTCCCGTATTTGGATGCTTATAGAGGAGGTTAAATTCCTTAATTATTATTGCCATTTCGAGCTTCTCTGACCTCTTGGCTACCTTTTAAATAAAGGTATAATACAGAGCTGGATAGATCTCCTTATAGTCCTGGATAAAAGCTTATATAACACTGTTTTCTGTTGCCTCTATTAACCCTTCCTCTAGCTCTTCGCCGTTCTGTATAATAGTGATATGAAGCTAAAGCCAGGATTCCAGAGTCTGGTGTTTAGGCCCTTATTTCCGTTTCTTAAGATTGTCTAATACCATTTGCTGCAACATAGCTTGTAACGGCTTTGCTACCTTTTTTAGCTGCCTCAAAATCGAATATGGTGTAGTAAGGTTTTTAAGATATCCTAAGAAGTTGGTGCCTATGGTGGCATGCAACAGTGCTACAAAGGTGTAGAGCTTCTCTTCCCGTTTTATGTAGTCCTATTGTTGGAGCTTATAGAGCTTAAAGAGCATTCTCTGTATCTCTAGAGATTGCGGAGTTTGTTGTCCTTGTTAACTTAATGACCTAGGTGTAGCTGTTCCAGTAGACGCTGGAGTTGCTGCTGAAGTTGCAGGAGCTGCTGCTGCTGTTGCAGAAGCTGCTGCTGGTGCTGCAGGTGCTGCTGCAGGTGCTGTAGGAGCTGCTGCTATCGAAGGTATGGCTGGCTTAGTGTTTTCTTTGATTTCGTTCTCCGTCTTATCTAGGTCAACATAGTCCCAGATCTTCGCAAAACTTGCTTCTTAGCGGATAAATTAAAACCATATAGGCCAGTCTTTCTAGGTTAGTAAAAGAGGGTTTATAGAGTCCTTGGTTGCCATATTGGCTTTTATTTTAAGGTTGCGTAAAGAGACGCGCTTACGCGTAAAGCACGCGATATTTCATAACGAACTATGCTCAAAGAGGCTTAGTGGTAGTTGTCTAGCCACTAAGATCTCCCTGGTGCTCAGAAGGTTACCAGGCTTATAACTTTCAGCCAGGCAGGTATCAAGACAAATGACATAAGCTAGCTAATAGGTAGAGACACAGAATTGTACGAGTAATCTGTTTTATTTAAGGTGGCTCTAAGAGCCCTAATATACATAAGGAAAATAACCCTAGTTCGACCTTCTGTGTCCGTAGTCGTTCGGTGTCCGTAGTCGTTCGGTGTCCGACACCTCAGCAGTAAAGCTACCTCCGTGGCCAACAGTATGAGAAGAATTCGTGGCTTCTGTTTGCAGCGTAGCGTTTATCTTCAATACATATGATGGGCTCTGCTCGAAGCCCTATATGCTCAAAAGCTCTACTAACACGCAGCACTAATATACCAGGAAGGCTCTACAATTGCTCGTACGAACGCCCGTACGAACGCCCATCAATCAATCAATTGCCCATACAATCGTCTCTACAAACGTCTCTGCAATTGATCGCCCGTACGAACGTCTGCACGTCTGCACGCCTGCACGTGGCTCTGCACGAAGCTCTGCACAAGGCTCTGCACGAAGCTCTGCACGAGGCTCTGCACGAAGATCTGCACAAAGCTCTGCACAAAGCTCTGCACAAAGTTCTGCACGAAGCTTTGCACGAAGCTAGGTCCTTCCTTGAAAATATCCTCCCTTGGTCCGGAGCTACTACTAGGTAAGCTTCGTGTAGAGCTTCGTGCGGAGCTTCGTGCAGAGCCTTTGTAGAGCTTTAGTAGAGCTCCGTGCAGAGCTCCGTGCAGAGCTTCGTGCAGAGCTTCGTGCAGAGCTTCGTGCAGAGCTTTGTATAGAGCCTCCGCAGAGCTTTGTGCAGAGCCTCCGCAGAGCTTCGTGTAGAGGTAGAATTGTGGCCTCTACCGGGACGACTTCCTCTCAACGTCGCGCGGGTATAAGGAGCTGAGGATCTCATAACTTATAGAGTAGGATTTTCTCTATAATTTGGTGTAATTTTAATGTTAATAGGTATTGTGGGAGGGTAGATCAATTTTATTAAAGTTAATAAAGTCTTCTCATGTAAATAGTGTTTAGGTTTTCTATAAATCTTGCCAAAGTCCCTTAGACCAAGAAAACGATTGCCGTCCTAAACTAGCTTAGCGGACGGTGCGGATATTTCTATATCCGCAATTAATTTCTTGGTCTGAGCTTCTGAGGTAATCCCGCTGTATATGCCTCCGACCCTCTAACCCCCCAGTAGGAAGTTAAAGTAGGAAGTCGTTTTATTACCGGCGCCAAGCCTAGCTCTAAGCGTGATTGGAGCTTTGGCGTCGCCTATAAGAGCGAGGTTAACATGGTCGCGTTATTGCAGATTTTAGAAACAGCTAATAAATAGGAGGGCGCTTGAACCTGAAATATTCTAAGTATTAACCAATTATTTCGCGGTACAAATGCAGCCCACTACCGCTTTGCTGCGACGCCACTAACTAGACGTGGATATAAATACTTATTCTTATCCGCGGGAAATCCATGTGCACCAAAACCTGTATTTACTCCTCCCTAAGCTTCTTATCATTCTGTGCGTAATTTATTATGCCCACTAACCTTACTAAAAATGATTAGAATTTATACTAGGCTACCATTTGGTCCCTATACCTTATAGAGAATAGAAAGCTTTAAGGACCCAGTGGTGTAATGCAGGAAATATTAACGAAATATAGTTTTAACGCTATGTAAGAAGCTCCCTTCTAAAACTTCGTCTTAACATCCGCTAAGAATACCTTAAGAAAAGCCTAGTATGAAAGACGTTTTAAGAAGTGGGGGTTTTAAAAAAATAAAAAAAAGGACATCTAGGAGGTTATTGCACTTAAGGTTACAAAAAGAAAGAGAGATAATAAAGAGAGTGAGGTGAGGATTAACGGTGAGGTTGTTTCTATAAAGAAGTTAAGAAAGGAGCTCTTGCGACATAGCTATAAGGCAGCATTTTTATATGAATTTTAAGGTAATTACAATCCTCTAAACTTTTCCGACGTCCAATTTAGAATACTTATATTTTTATAGCGCCAACCCTAAAAACGCCTAAAGGAATCTGCGTCTACACCCCCCTACCCTTATATGCCAATACGTGTTTGTTATATAATCTTCCTTGGTTTCGGTTCTTAGCCATAATTAAGTCTAAAGGCTTATACACTACTGGTCTTAATTATTTATATATTAGGCTAATATTATACTAGTTAGCCCTTACCTAGATTTAGCTGGTATTGCTATTAATATAGTTAGCTCTTCTATTAGTAATACGGTTCTGTTAAAACTAAAAGGCCTTAAAATATTAGATTTAATACCTATAGTACTAGAAAAGATAACTTTAGTTCTATTAACCTAGGCTATAACTTCTATAAGTTAGTTGTATACTATCTAGCATATCTATAATTACCTACGCGCTATAATTCCTGGAGATTTTAATAGGGAGCTAAGGGCAGGCACTAAAGAAATACGTAGGCTTATTGAAATAAATAAGAACGTCCAATATCTTAGCCTAGTAGTATATTTGCTGACTAATAATATATTGCCTAACGAGAATATCGCCTTAATAGCCAAATTTTTCCAAGATAAGAGAAATGTGCAGCTTCTTAAATCTTTACTATTAATACGGAATCTGGTGGTTAAAGCGTTTACAGAAAAGCTTTTTCTAGGCGTAATAGAATCTAGTTCTAGTATTATATAGGAGTGTCTTAATGCAGGAGTAGACCCTAACTTACGGTTATAAGGACAAACCGCTCTTTAGTATATTTCTAGAAAGGGCGATATTAAGCTAGTTTAAGTTCTTCTCGCTACTAGTACAGATATTAACGCCCCACTAGTAAATTGGGATGGAAGCACCGCTCTCTAAGCGGCAGCTAAGGATAATAACATTAAGCTGGTTTAAGTTATTCTTAATACCAGTACTAATATCAATGCCCCGCCAATAAATAGGTATGGAAGAACCGCCCTCCAAGCGGCAGCTAAGAATAATAATATCGAGCTAGTTCAAGTTCTTCTTAATACCAGTATAGATATTAACGCCCCGCTAATAAATAAGTATAGAAGAACTGCCCTCCAAGCAGTAGCTAAGAACGACAATATTAAGTTGGTTTAAGTTCTTCTTAATACTAATATAGATGTTAACGCCCTGCCAGCAGATAATAGTGGAAGAACTACTCTATAAGCGGCGGCTAAGAGTGGTAATATTAGGCTAGTTTAAGTTCTTTTTAATACTAGTGCAGATGTCAACGCCTGGCTAGTGAATAAGGGTAGAAGAACCACCCTCTAAGCGGTAGCTAAGAATGATAACGTTGAGCTAGTTTAAGTTCTTCTTAATACTGATATAGATGTCAACGCCCCGCTAGTAGATAAGGATGGAAGAACCGCCCTCCAAGCGGCGGCTGAGAACAATAGTATTAAGCTAGTTTAAGTTCTTCTTAATACCGGTGCGGATATTAACGGCCCACTAGTAAATAGGTATAGAAGAACCGCTCTCTAAGCAGTAGCTAAGAAGGGTAATATTAGGCTGGTTTAAGTTCTTCTCGCCACTGCAGATATCAACGCCCTACCAGCGGATAAGGGTAGAAGAACCGCCCTCTAAGCAGCAGCCAAGAATAACAATATCAAGCTGGTTTAAGTTCTTCTTAATACCGACACAGATGTCAACGCCCCGCTAGCGAATTGGAATGGAAGAACCGCTCTCTAAGTGGTAGCTAAGAATGATAATATTAAGCTAGTTTAAGTTCTTCTTAGTACTAGTATAGATGTTAACGCCCCGCTAGTAGATAATGGTGAAAGAACTACTCTCCAAGCGGCAGCTAAGAGGGGTAATATTAGGCTAGTTTAAGTTCTTCTTAATGCTAGTATAGATGTCAACGCCCCGCCAGTGGATAAGGGTGGAAGAACCGCCCTCTAAGTAGCAGCTAAGAACGATAATATTGAGCTAGTTTAAGCTCTTCTTAATACTAACGCAGATATTAACGCCCCGCTAGCGGATTGGAATGGAAGAACCGCTCTCTAAGTAGTAGCTAAGAACGATAATATTAAGCTAGTTTAAGTTCTTCTTAATACTAATACAGATGTTAACGTCCCGCTAGTAGATAATAGTGGAAGGACTACTCTATAAGCAGCAGTTAAGAGGGGTAATATTAGGCTGGTTTAAGTTCTTCTGAATACTGGTGCAGATGTCAACGCCCCGCTAGTAGATAAGAATGGAAGAACCGCTCTCTAAGCGGTAGCTAAGAATAATAGTATTAAGCTAGTTTAAGTTCTTCTTAATACCAGTATAGATGTCAACGCCCCGCTAGTAGATAATAGTGGAAGAACTGCTCTACAAGCGGCGGCTAAGAGGGGTAATATTAAGCTAGTTTAAGTTCTTCTTAATGCCGGTATAGATATTAACGCCCAGCCAACAGATAGGGATGGAAGAACTACTCTCTAAGCGGTAGCTAAAAATAATAGTATTAAGCTGGTTTAAGTTCTTCTTAATGCCAGTGTAGATGTTAACGCCCCACCAACAGATAAAGGTGGAAGAACCGCCCTCCAAGCAGCGGCTAAGAACTATAATATTAAGCTGGTTTAAGTTCTTCTTAATACTAGTATAGATATTAATGCCCCGCTAGCGGATAGGTATGGAAGAACCGCACTCCAAGCAGCAGCTAAGAAGGGTAATATTAGGCTGGTTTAAGTTCTTCTTGCTACTAGTACAGATGTCAACGCCTCAGCGGCAAATACTGCTAGAGTGATATCGCTTTAGGCAGCTGCTCTTAATAGCTATATTAGAGTTGCTATAATACTTCTTAATGCTGGTGCTAATACAAATGGCAATGGAGCCTTAATATATGGAAGGACCGCTTTAGAAGGAGCTGCAGAGCATAGGCGCATAGATATAGTGTAGTTGCTACTCCATTCTAATGCTAACCTCTATAAAAATGGATATATGTAATACAAAAGAGCGCTCCAACTAGCCTTAAACAACGGACATAATGCCGTTAGAAGGCTTATTAAGGACTACTATAAAAGCGGCATTGCAGGTGTTTAATGTAAGAGTAGGATAGTATTAAGGGAGTTTATAAGGGGTACACGAGTTCGATTCCCTTTAGTTATAGAAAGCAAAATTCTATATATAAAATAAGAGACCCTAGTGGCGGAACCCAACGGGAGCTAGACACAGTAGGCCAGACACAGCGGGCTAGACACAAGGTAGGTACTAAACACAAAGCGGGCTAGGGGCGGATAGGAGAAAATTTTAGGCATTACTAGATACTATTAAGCTACTAGCCCCTAGAGGCGTGTTAACTAATAAAATACGTCCTATTTGGCTTTACTAAGAGGACCGATCCTTTTAAGCCAATTATACGAGTTCGACAGGAAGTCAAGGTGCGGTTAGTTAGTAATAGTTCATTAGAAAGTCAGAATCAATCCATAAAAAGTAGTCAGTAGGAAGAGAAGAAAATAATATATTATAGTCCCTTATAAGGTAAGGGAAGGAAAAGAGCTAAAGGTTATATAGAAATAAACACTCTAAGATAAGTAAAACTTTATTTAGCCATATTTGCTATTATATATAAATAAAATCTATACTATACAATAGCTATTGTTTCTACTCTTCCAGAATACTAAACAGGTTAGTTAGCTTTAGTGGAGATAATTAAACCAGCTAATATGTTTTCTAATAATATTCTTATCTGCTTCTATAAGCTTTACAGTATAGGAGAATTAAATAAACAACTTAATTGCAAATATAGCTCTAAGGTCTCTCTATATATACATAAGGAAAGAGTATGCAATAAATAATAAGGGGAGACTAAAATATAGCTGAAACAGGGTAATACGCTAGTAAGACAGTGGTTTAGCAGGGTACCATAGTCAGTTACAGCTTCCCTTTATTCTATTCTTTACCTCCTTAACTAGTTTATCTAACGTCGCTACTAGCTTTCCGTCATATTTATTACATATAACCTGCACATTGCCTCTCCTATGAAAACCATCCGGGCAGCAAATTACCATTTTCTTAGTTTTTATAAACAATCCTAGCTCTATTAGACTTATTAGGGAAATAGTTCCTAGATAAAGATATATAGCAATCACTATAGCCTTCTCCTAGCATCTAAGCTCCTATTAAACTTGCCTACGGAATTCCGGGTTACTAATGTCTTGCTTAAAATTAGCGTTCTAGTAATTTCGGCGCGGATTTAGAACTGTAATCAGGAGCGAGCTAAGGCGCTTTATTACATCCTTTTGCTATTTAGGCGCTTTCCCCATTTCTATACTGCCAGCAAGAAAGACAGATCCGCCAACAAGAGGAGCTTTATTTGGTAATTAACAGACAGAAAAGCCTAGGTGCATATCCTACATAGCAGGCTCTATAGTGGTCGGGGTTATAGCCAGAGACTTAGTAATAATCTCAGTAGGACCTACAATAGTTAAGATAGTAGGCGTGGAGTTGGCGGAAAGTTCGGCAGGAGTTAAGTCAATTAGGGCTATAGCTGTAGATTCAGCTAAGATATTAGTTTGGTTTATAGTAATAAACTAAAAGCTTAGGGATAGATTAACTTAGATATAGAATGAAAATCTTGCCTATTAGTTCTGTATAAACAAGATAGTAGGTAGTTTTATGTTTTCTAGGTACGTACTATACTAGCGTCTATATATTGCTTGGCAGTGTCTATCTCAGCAACGCACAATGCTAAGACCTCCTGCAATATTCGCGAATATCAAACACAGTCACTACGTGGCTAATTCGCTTTCAATACTATTAAACTCATCAATATTCATTATTTATTTATCATTTATTTCGTTCGAGAATCATTTTATAACGCTATTACCACTTATAACCAACTGGGATATCCATACGCGTGCATAATCCCAACAAGCAAACCCATCCGGACGACTTACCTCAACTATACCATCGTCTATAACCGCTACACCCTCCTCCATTAGTCCTATAATGCCGTCTAAAGCTAATATACGCGCCGCTGCCGTAGAAGAGCGTAAAATTGCTAGAGAGCAAAGGGAACAAGCCCAAAACAAAAGGGAGATTTAGAAGTATAAGGAAGAGCATAAAGCCCACCTAGTGGAGGAGGCTCGCCAGTATAAATACCACCAGGCTCAAATGGCTTAATTATAGTTAGGCGTGGCCGCTTTGGCCTTATAAGCTACCATAACAGCTGCTACAGCTAATGCCCTTAGTAAGACTCTCCCTCCTAGCGTAAAGTTGCTCAAACTCCGCCTTCCTGGCGTTATAAAAAGGGATTACCTAGACATTTTTAAGGGTACCTTTGATCTAGTAAACCTCGCCCGCCTCCAAGTCTATACCACTTAGGTTAAGATCGCCAATAAGACATAGATTAAGAACAGTATTCTAATTACAAGGAAGGCAAAGGCAGACAGGAAGCTATTTGCAGATAAAGGCGTCTGGTTTAAAGGTTTCACTAATTACATAGTTATTACTGGCGCCCTCTGCATATGCCTGCCGGACCTTATTGCTAGCATACTTCTCTAGATGAACATAATTTGCATCTTATCAACCCAGTATGTCTAGGTAGGTTGTATACTTAACCTAGCACTTAACTACCACACCTTTGTAATAACCAATGGCCAACTAAAGCCCGCCAATTAGCAAATACCAGCCCAGTATATAGTACTATACCTCACAATATCTAGTACTATCGGCTTTGCCGCCTTAAAGAGACCTAGGTTAGACACCTCCTATACCTCTAATACCTACCGCAAGTTTAATAGCAGAGGCTGCGATAATACAGCTTGCAAATACCCGCATAAGTGCTTAAAGTGTGGTAAAGATCACGCCGCATTATCCAAAGCTTGCGCCTAGGAACAGCAAGGCGAACCTTACAAAGTAGGGTCTAGCCTAATTATAACACTAACTCTTATTATATGCCTAGGACCTAGGCCTAATACATTACCATTATTCCCTACCTTTATAAAGGCGAAGGCTCTTTACCACTCTCTATCACCCCTAAGGATCTTAGCGTGGCACTCCCTTCTATCTAACTATCCGGGCAATCTACTAGCTATCTTAGTAGGCATCCTAACCCATAGCTATAAGATAGGAGCTAAATCTATCCCTACCTTAAGATCTTATAAGAACCACAACTCCTTTTAGGATAATGCTAACCTTATTTTTAAGAACATAATATCAGACCTCGCAAAAGGACGTATTAGAATCGCAATAGGGCCTATTATAGTCTTACCTTTTAGCCTAGTGCCAAAATCAGATAGAGGATACCGCTAAATTCATAATCTCTCCTTCCTACTAGTATCTTTAGTTAATAACGCAATCCCAGAAAAATATAAAGCACTAGTATACACTATAGTTACTACTATTCAGGCCCACATTATTTCAGCAGGTTGTAGATGTCTGCTGCTTAAGAGAGATATCAAAGACGCGTTCCATATAGTCCCCCTATCTTATAGGGCAAGAATATTAATAGGCTTCTTCTGGGAAGGTGTCACCTACCAGGAATACTGCCTATCCTTTAGTCTTCAAACTGCGCCGCTTATATTCAATCTCTTTACAGAAGGCCTACACTAGATACTCTATTCACAACTACCTTATAAGGTGGAACACTACCTAGATAATTTTATCTTTATCCTTGCTAACCTAAACAACTTAGCGGCTGTCACCTAGACTTACATCTCTGTCACTAACTCCCTATATATCCCTTAAAACGGCTCTAAGGATATAGTAGGAACTATTGTTGAGGTTCTAGGATACACTATTAACACCATATAAATACAAACTCAATTATCACCACTAAAACAATCATGCGCTATTAAGAAGGTCACTACCGCACTCTAATACAGCTTATTATTGTTCCTTTAAGCCTAGCAGCTTGCGGGCTACCTTATATAGTATGCCTATATAATCAGGCTTAGTCGATCTTACTCTAAATCCCTCTAGATCTTTATTACCACTTAGCCAAAGACTCTAGCAAACAAGCATAAACCTAGGCAATTTAGTACTGAGTTGCGAAGTGACTTATATATCTGGCTCGACCTACTTACTACAAGTAATAGGGTATTGTTCTTTAACGACATTAAGCGTGCCCATATTTATCTCTTTACTAACGCCTCTACCCAGTTCAGGTTTGGCGGCTTTTACTTCTTTAAGGAACTTAAACATAAGGATAACTGGCAGTAGTACACCACCAACCTCCCTTAATCTTAGGCGTTTAGTATATTACCTAAGCCCAGTTAATAAGTAGACCATATTAATCCAAAGAAGATATATGCTATTACTTACGCATTTAATCTATGGTCTATTAACTGGCAGTATAGCGCGCTATCCATTTACACTAATAGTATGGTGGTTCACTACGGCATTAAGAAGACCGTTATCCGTAGTATAGCAAATAAATCACTCCGCAAGATTATGCTGGCTGCTATAGCTCACAATATCACAATATCCGCGAAGTGGATCCCAGGTGATTTAAATGGCTTAGCTAATATACTATCTTAATTCCAGGCCGTGGCTATCCATCAGTTCTGCCTATACTAGGCCCTTAATTTATTACTACTAAAGCTAATAAGTTTTTAATAGGTGCTATAAACCCAATAAACTACTCACAACCGCCTATAAACTTTAAGGATAATGTTAACGCGCTATCCAACCTCTACGCGCTTCTTCTCTAGCACAGCCTTATGCTAGCAACCCGTAGGAACTATTCCTCAGCAGTTAACAGCTGGGAGTTATACTACATACTTAAAGGGGTCTCCCCCTACCCAGCTAAGCCGCGTAAACTAGGCGAATGGATTACCTGCTACGCGTTTGGTACCTCCCAGCCATAGATAGGTAGGCTTAAGGCTGAAACCTTATAAGCCTACATCTCCGCAATTCGCTCGCGTTACATAGATTACGGCATCTTAATTACAGCATTTAAAGATCCTATAGTACACCAATTACTTGCCAGAGCAGCCGCTATCTCTCCCTTAGTAAAAAAGGATAAGCAACCTATTACTAGGGATATTCTAGCCTAGGTAGTGACACACGGCCTATCACTACCGGATATTAATATAGATGCCGTATTTACCCTCGCATTTGCTGGATTCCTACAGATAGGCAAGATTATATACACTATAGCAGAGCTTAAAAACCAAACAACCTTCCTAGCGAAAAAGGCCACCCAACATAATATCACCTTTACGCCTAGTAGGATAATATTCCACCTTAAATAGAGCAAAGCCAACAAGCAACACCAGGGCGTTAATGTCGCCATCGCGGCGGTAGGCGGCCTATTATGCCCAGTCGCTGCTATAATAAAGCTATTTAATAGGGACCCTTAACCCCTTAACTCCCCCTTATTTAGTTTTAATAGTAAACCCTTTGCCTCTCTAGGGGTTTATAAGATTCTTTCCTCCCGTCTAGTAGCCGCTGGGATTAACCTAAGTAGCTACTTAAACCACTCCTTCCGCTAGGGCGCTGCCCAGTTTACTGAAGATTTAGGGTGTTTATATCAACAAATTCAGCAACTAGGTCGGTGGTCATCAGAAGCCTTTCGCCTATATATTAAAACTAAGACCACTGACCTCTATTGCCTTAACTCTCACTTCCAGTATAGTATACCGCTCTTAGCGTAAGGATCACTAGGTAGCAGGTTAAGATATCAAGAGTGCCGCTAAGGCGCTAGTGGTAAGCAAGCTAATAGCGATTTTCTATACCGGGCATGGAAAATCCTAATTGGTTAGCTTATAAGTCAGGGTCTGCAGAATATAGCAGAATATGGCAGAATACAACAATGTGGCAGAATATGGCAGAATGCGACAATATGGCAGAATATGGCAGAATGCGGCAATGTGGCAGAATATGGCAGAACACGGCAATATCTTATTAGGCGCAGGAGCTTCGCTTAGGGATATCTAGTCGCTTTAGGGCAAATCCTTAGCAGATTTAAGTGCTAGGTACTAGCAAAACCGCTAAGAACTAGCCCTAGGGCGACCTTATAGCCCTATGCCTCCCAAATCATATCTATGGCCTTTATAGCTATGCCTTAACCACCCACCTAAAAGGTAGGTGGTGGAATCCAAATAGCCAGGACAGCTTAATAGCCACCCCAAAACCCACCAAAAATTAAAAAATTTACACTTTAATATCTTAATAACCACTAAATAATAAATCCTAATAATTTGGATTTAGGCTTTTATATATACTCTACAGCTTCTATTAAAATTGTATAATAAATAGATTGGACAATCCAATCGTACAGGCTTGCGCGTTCCTCTTACTATACTTATGCCTCGATTAACTCAGTCGCTAACAACTTTAGCCCCCAAATTTTAATATCTTAAAAACTACTAAACTATTTATTATATAACTTTAATAAAAGGTGTAGAGTATATATAAAAGCCCAAATCTAAATTATTAGAATTTATTATTTAGCGGTTGTTAAGATATTAAAGTGTGAATTTTCTAATTTTTGGTGGGTTTTAGGGTGGCTATTAAGCTGTCCTGGCTATTTAGATATCTACCACCTTTTAAATAGGTGGTCAAGGCATAGCTACAAAGGCCACAGATACGGTATAAATTAATTATCCTCTTACGTAACCGCGATAGATAGATTATTAGCTACCCTTTAGATATCCCTTAACCCATTAAAGTACAACGCCAAGCTGCACCAAACACCGTGCTGTTCTGTATGCAGGATTCCGTTCTATATAAATAGGCCATTATTAGAGTGAATATCTAGCCAAGCTTAACACTAAGAACTAGCTCTACAGATAGATATATATATATTTAAACAGCCTTACGTTGCTACAGTTCCTATTATTAAGGCTCAAATAAGAGGTTTTAATTGGCTATATCCTTATCAATAACATAGGAGCAAAGACGGGTTAAGGGATACCATCCCTTTGTCTAGCAAGTGTGACTTTTCGTATTAGGCGCTTTAGGCGCTCCTACCTAGGTTAGCATACCGCAGATATCCTAGCTAGCGCGATTTTATTAGCAAGCCTTACCAAAATGCGTCAATATTGCGATACCGATAAAATGCTACAGAAGGCTACCACTAAAAACACCTATATATATGGCAAAAAGTCGTGATATATAATATTATAACTTTAGGGTTCCGCCCTTCCTCCAACTAGCTGCTAATTATATTAGAAAATTCTCCATTAGAGTCCTCCCCCAAATTACTACCTTAGAGGCTTTAGAGCTAAAGACGCACTGCGTTTTTTAGGCGGTATAAGGACAACATTCTACTAACAATTCAACGATTAAATAGACGGCGACAATATTAAAGCTTTTTAATCAACTACACTAAATATTTTAGGCTTCCTGGCTATCTAAGCGTTAATAAGGCGCCAGTACCCTTACTACTAAGCAACCACATTAACCAGAGGCTTCAGCACCAAGCTCTATACAGTATAGAGCCTCTAGATTGGCTTATAAGGCATATATATACAAAAAGTCCTTAAATTCTTGCCACACAAAGGGATACAGAGTAAGGCAACTACAGGGCAGTGCAAAAAAGCCATAGATAAGGCGCTACCGCAGTGCCATACTAGCTGAGTTAATGACAGACGCTTATTAGAGAAAGCACCAATTCTAACTCAACTATAGCGGGAAAGCTTGGTCTGAATAGGTATCTAACAAAAAATTAACGCATCTATTTCCGAATTCTTTACCTACGGGTAACGCGAAATGGTGGAACAAAGATATAGAATAGAAAGAGAACAGCTAAAATATTGGTAGCAACTTTGGGTATAATAGTCGCTTAGACTATACTAACCGATTTAGGCTTAGTTAGGCATCCTAAGAGCATCTTTTATCTTGGTATGCCCCTAGTTAGCTTTATACCAGCCTCATATACTTTAGTTAAGGGTGTCAACATTTTTCTTTAACATAGTGTTCCCTCTACAGATAGTTATACATTAAAATTCGCTTGTATATTTACTGCCACTGCCCTAATATTAAAGAAAAAACCCTTTAAGGGAGTTAGTATTTGGCTCGCCATTCCTCGGCCTTAGTTACCTCTATAGATATTAAGTAGTCTATTATAATCTTAAGCCCAAAAACTTCCTTATCAAGAACCCGTTTACCATTATTATTGCCGATTTTAGCATTTTTAATGTTGTAACTAACAACCTCCTAAAGACTTTTTGCGGATCACTAAAATATGCTGCGCCAGAGGTTTTCCCTAGTAGTCGTTATAGTTACGGGCCCTTAGTGGACATTTAGTCATTAGGTGTCCATTTATATATAGCCTTCTAACTATGCCTAACCAGGAACAGGGACCAAGTGCGCTGTAGAAGCGGAATAAGACTTGGCGCTAACTACTCCTAGATAAGGTATTTGAGTTAAATAAGGACTACGACAATTCTCCTTAGTATAATCAAGGTTGATCCTGAGGAAAGACTCTTAGCGGATAGCTGTTTAGAGAGAGGATGTCATAATGGTTTGTTTAGAAAGACTTATAATAGTTATATTATGGGTACAAACGATATAGAAGTCAACACTTTTAAGGACGCTACTTCGCAAGCCAAGGAAGCCAAGGGAGCAGATAACAGAACAAAGACGCCAACTCTACAGTCACCCTAGTAGACGGAAGTAGGCATAAACGATACCAGCTTCTTAGTTAGAAACCTTTAAGGAAGTATTAATAGCGATAGAGCAGGATCAATAAATTTGCTATTAACCATTAAGGGCCTTATCTCTAGGACCCTAGCGCGTCGGCCAATATCTATAGGATTAAGCTGGTCTTTAACAATTAGTCTATAATTCTAACTTAGATAGCGGTTTTAATCTAGATTCTAGGTCTAGGCAGGAAGGAAGTCCTATAGCAGGTTTATTTATTAAAAGGGATCATTTTACTAGTAGCCTTAAGCAGACGATCTAGCGGGGACGCGGCTAAGAAGTAAGTAGAGGAGCAAGTAGAGGAGCAAGTAAAGGAGCAAGTAGAGGAGGTAGGCCCTTAGTAACAGAACCTAATAGTAGCTAATTAGCTAGGGCTAGAGAGTATTATAGGGTTAAATTCCTTTAAATAGCGTCTTATTAAGTCACTAGCCGGGTAGGAACAGAGTCTTCTTTTTACTATATATTATCGTGTAATAAACTTAAGTATTTTATGGAGTTTTCTCCAATAGCTGCTATATATATATACTAATTTTTCAAGCAACCTAACGCTCCCTTTCATAATAACCCTATTATTACTTACTATATAAGGGCCATTCAATTTACCGCTGTAATAAAAAAGATATATTGCCGATAGCAAGGCCGGTTTAGGTGCTCACAATTAGGCACTAGACGCTTAACCAGATTTGGCTTAATAAAAGATAACCCCTAGTTAAAAGCGAGAGAAAACTATGCATAAAGAAAGCTAGCGACTATAATAAGCTACTACGCCCTAACCCCACCCTAAGGCCCGTAGTTACCGTCTATGCAACTTAAAGGGGAGCCCCAGCGACAAGAAGTATCGCAATATACTAAAAGGGGACGAGCATAATGCTAAGCTATACGTAATAGTATCTTTTAACCCTCTAAAAATAAATCCTTTAAGTTTATATAATGTAATGGGCTTATATAATTGCTTCTAAACCAAAGCTTGTAGATTGCTACTATATAAGAATACTAAGCTAAGGAGAAGAAGAAGTCTGTCAGAGACTAGCAAGATATAAAGGGGTCGCCAAGGCGCTAGTAGTAACCATATATATTAATAGTATATCCACGGTTTGTTTTATGTAGCTAAATCAGCAGCTAAGTCATGATTTGGTAGGCGGGAGGCCCGTGCGCTTAGTAGCATGTAAATATTACCCTATATCTATAGTCGATCTACGATCGCCAGTGACGCCGCGCTCTTAACACCCATTAAGCGCTATACGTAGAGCTAGCTAAGAGCTCTCTACTCGCACTAGAATGGTAAGAATTGGCCATAGGTTAATAAAGATATTTATATTTTAAGTCGGGCGCCGCTATCATACAAGTACCCCACCAAACTTATACCGCACCAAAATGAGCCCCTAAGGGGCTATAGATAAAGGCTTTAATAGAAGACTCCTTAGTATTTTAAAGATATATACTATTTAACAGCTTTTCTACCTACTTAAAGCCGTTTACAAAGCTAATCTAGCGAGCACTGCATCTGCTTCTAC
>Ga0307507_10000769_pt1 | contig 70490 bp, 62 predicted proteins | sample 7_EM_MG_FD_207223 | JGI IMG/M metagenome (GOLD analysis project Ga0307507, IMG submission 207223) | Populus trichocarpa ectomycorrhiza microbial communities from riparian zone in the Pacific Northwest, United States - 7_EM | ecosystem: Host-associated > Plants > Roots > Unclassified | place... | reverse complement strand
CGACCCACCCGCCATACTCGTCAGCCGAGGAATCCAAGCACGACTACTCGAACTCCTCGGCACTGACGAAACCAGACCACGCTGGCTGCAGACCTAAAACCCCATGTGCGGAAGATGCGGCTAGTCCGGCGGGAGGCGGCGCAGGCGCTTGATCTGCGAGCGGCGGGTCTTGTCGTCCAGCCGCCGGGCCACTGCGCCCTTCGACGGCTTGGTCGGGCGGCGGGACCGGGCCGGCGGCGCGAGGGCCTCGGCGAGCAGCGCGGCGAGCCGTTCCCTGGCCGCCTGCCGGTTGCGCAGCTGCGAGCGGTACTCGGAGGCCGCGATGGTGAGCTGACCGTTCGTCAGCCGACCGCTCAGCCGGGCCAGCGCGCGCTCCTTGAGCTGGGGCGGCAGCGCGCCCGAGCCGGCCACGTCGAAGCTGAGCTCCACCCGGCTGTCGGTGGTGTTGACGCCCTGGCCGCCCGGTCCGGAGGAGCGGGAGAACCGCCAGGCCAGCTCGTGCGCGGGGATCAGGATGGCCGGGGTGACCCGCAGCGGGCCGGAGGCGAGATCCTCGGCTGACGGCATGTCAGCGCCTCCTGCTCCGCTCGGACGACACGATCTTCGGCCGGCGCAGTCTACGGCGGAGCGGGGCGGCTGGGCCAGCGATATGCAGGGTCACCGGGTCACTGAAGCGCAGCGCCGACAACACGATCGCGCCGGCCGGGGACTGTGCCCGGTCGGCGCGATCGTTGTGGGACTACAGCGAGGGCAGGCCCGGCACGCTCGGAACACCCGGGACGGCCGGCAGGCCCGGCACCGCGCTGCTGACTCCGCCGGGCAGGCTCGGCAGGCCCGGGACGGAGGGCAGGCTCGGCACCGAGGGCAGGCCGGGTACCGACGGGAGGCCCGGGACGCTCGGCAGACCGGGGACACTCGGCAGGCCCGGCACCGACGGCAGGCTCGGCGTGCCCGGCACCGCGGGGGTGCTCGGGCCGGTCGCCGGGGCGCTGACGCAGGCCAGGCTGGTGAACGCGTCCTGCAGCTTGTTCGCCTCGGCGACCAGCTTGGTCGCCGCGGTCAGGTTGGGCGGGGTGGCCATCAAGCCCTTGGCCGCGTCGGTCAGCGTGCTGGCCAGGTCGGCGGCCAGCGCGGCGCAGGTCGCCGGGGAGACGTCCTTGGCCTGCTGCGGGGTCTTGACGTTCGTCGCCGCCGCGGCCGCGGCCGCGCCGGACAGCGCGGTGGTCCCGGCGATGGCGAGCGTCGCGATCCAGCGGGCGTGTCGCTTCTGCACTGTCGTCCTCTTTCAGCTGGTACCCCCCCTCGGGTTCCGGGTGTGCAGGTACCCCCGGCCGTCCAGCCCGCTATCAATAACCTTTTACATTCATCCGACTGCAGGGATAAGTCATACAAGTAGGCCTGCGTCCCCGGCGCGGAGTCGGGAAGCTCCGCCGCGCCGGGGACGCAGGAACGTGCACGTACTGCGGCGTACTGCCGCGGCCTACCGCCGGTTCAGGTTCAGCGCGGCAGGGCTCACAGCATCTCGCTCTCGAGCGCGGCCAGCTCCTCCGGCGTGCCGTAGCTGATCGGGCCGTTGAAGGTGCGCTTCGCGGTGACGAACCACCACACCGCCGAGATCAGCAGCACCACGCCCAGCGCGATCGGCGCGTAGTTGAGGCTGTGCCAGGTGATCGGGCTGACCTGCGGAAGCAGGAACAGGATGCTGCTCAGGAAGACCCAGAGCACGGCCACGGTGGCGACCGGCTTGCTCCACTTGCCCAGGCTCCACGGGCCGGGCTCGAAGTCGTCGCCGCGGCGCAGCCGCAGGAAGATCGGCACCGCGTACGACCCGAACAGCCCGATCACGTTGACCGAGACCACCGCGAAGAACGCCACCGAGGACCACAGCGACGGCAGCACCAGGAGGAACGCGCCCATCGCGGCGAACCACACGCTCTTGACCGGGGTGCCGGTGCGCGGGTTGACCGAGTGCCACAGTCGCGAGCCGGGGATCGCGCCGTCCCGGGAGAAGGCGAAGATCTGCCGCGAGTTGCTGGTCAGGTTCGCCAGCCCGCAGAACAGCAGCGCGCCGACCACGATCAGCAGCAGCAGCTTGGCCAGCCCGCCGCCCACCGCGTCGAGCACGATCTGGGCCGCCGGGAAGCTGGTGGCGCTACCCAGCTCTCCCGAGTAGTTCTGCACCGCCCACAGCACCGAGAGCATGAGCAGGAAGCCGCCGATGCCCGAATAGGCGATCGAACGCACGATGCCCTTGGGCGCCGAGATCGCGGCGCTGCTGGTCTCCTCGGTCATGTGCGCGCTCGCGTCGAAGCCGGTGAACACCCAGGCGGTGGACAGCAGGCCGATCATCGCCGCGTAGAAGCCGTTGGAGAAGCCGGTCTGGTTCTCGAACTGGCTGAACACGAACGAGGCCGTCGCGTGGTGGCTCGGCTTGAACACCAGTACGCCCGCAATGAGCAGCGCGCCGACCAGCAGCCACCAGACCGAGATCCGGTTGAGCAGGCCGACCAGCTTGACCGTGTACGTGTTCGCCAGGGCGTGCACGAACAGGATGATCGCGAAGATGCCGAGCGTCGTGTACTTGGTGGCGCTGTAGCTGCCCCACTCCAGTGCGAGCAGGATGTTGATGAAGCTGGCGGCCGCGAAGTCGGTGGCCGCGGTGCCGGCGATCTGCCCGGCGAAGTTCAGCCAGCCGGTGAACCAGGACCAGGCGGCGTTGTGCCGCTTGGCCAGCTTCGCCGCCCAGTAGTACAGCGCGCCCGAGGTCGGGTACGCGGAGCAGATCTCGGCCATCGCCATGCCGACGAACAGCACCAGCGTGGAGACGACGATCCAGCCCCAGACCAGGGTGCGCGGACCGCCGGCTCCGAAGCCGACTCCGAAGCCGGTGAACACCCCGGCGATGATGTTGATGATGGTGAACGAGACCGCGAAGTTGTCGAACCGGGTCAACCGGCGCGACAGCTTGCGCGGGTAACCGAGTTCGTGCAGCCGCTGATCATCGTCGAGCAGCGCGGCCCCGGCGGACCGTTGTTCCTGTGACGCTCGTGTCGTGAAAGACATCCCAGCGCTCACTTCCTCAAATCGGTGTGGGTACTTCGTGTGGGTGGACGCGCCCGACCCGGCCGGCGACAACGCCGGATCGAGGAGGGCGCGGGTGGTGCCTTCCGGCCGGGAACTGGGGAGAGCGGCCGGAATCCTGGCGGCCGTGTCGCCGACCGCCGCCATGTAGCGGCGGTCTGCGGCACGGCTGTACACAGGGCTCTTAAATCCGTGTGCGGTCCCACGGGCCCCGCGCCCGTGGAACGCGCGGTGCGTTCCGTGAGGTCGTTCGGTCTAGGTCGTTCGGTCTAAGTCGTGCGGTTTAGGGCGCGCGGACCCGGCAGCGCTGACGCGCGCGGCTGAGCTGCTCGGCGGGATCGCCGAACAGCGACCAGGGATGCGTGGACGCGTAGGGGCCCATGGCCCGGAAGACCTTGGCCGCCTCCCAGTGCCGGTCGCCCATGTAGAGGGCGTGTGCGAGCACTGAGAAGTCGGCGACCGGCACCATCGGCTCGTGCTCCGCCTTGCGGAACCAGCCGTCGAACACGTGCATCGAGGTGAACAGCGCGTGCTGGTCGGTCCACTGCCGGTCGGCGAACTGGCCGCGCACCGGGTCCCCGCGCAGCGCCCGGTAGTGCTCGACGTACGCGACCAGCGGGAGCATCTGCAGCGAGCAGTCGGCCGGGGTGTTCAGCGACACCCAGCGGGCCGTCTCCCACATCGCGTCGTGGCTGCCGCCGTGGCGGGCGAAGAAGCAGGAGAGCAGCCGGTGGTGCGCCTCGCGGTTGAGCGGGTCGCGCAGCCGGGCCTCGCCGAGCAGGTCCCACGGCCCCTCCGCGGAGACCCCCTCGGGGCCGGGCACCTTGGCGTGGCCGAGCCGGGCGATGGCCAGCAGCCCGGCCCACGGGGTCGGGTCCTTCGGATCGGCGTCGGCGGACACCAGGCAGGCCCGCTGGGCCAGCGCGGCCAGGTCGCCAGCCCGCTCGTCCCCGAGGTCGGCCGCGCGCAGCGCCCGGGCCACCGCGGTGCGCGCGTAGACGAGCAGTGCGTCAGGGTTCGATGGCTCCTCGGCGATCCACCGCTCGGACACGTCGAAGCCTGCCGCCACCGAGGCCAGCACGAGCGAGCGGTGCGCCCGCAGCTCGAAGTCGTTGCGGGTGGCCGCGATCAGGGCGCGCGCCTCGTGGTATCGGCCCGCCCTGAGATCCTGGCTCACCTGCGCCAGGCCCCGGTCCGCGCCAGCGGGATTCCATACGAAGGTGGACTTGATCACCGCGCCTCCCCGGCGCGGGGCAGAGCCTGGGGTCCGGGTATCGCGGCGACACACACGTTCAGCACTGCGTCTCCCGGGGCGTCGGTCGGTTTGCGTTTCCAGAGTTGAAGAACGTCAAACGCGGGACACGATATCAATAACAACAGCAGAGAAAAGCAGGCTCCGTAGACGCAGCGTAACCGTGGCGCAACTTCGCCCCCGCAACCCCGGTTCCCGCGGCGGCCGCCGGGCCGGCGGCACCCTGCCTGACGTGGAAGGGTCGTGATCGATAACATCCCGGGGACGGTCCGGCACCCGGACCCCCGGAGGGAGACGCAGTGAGCCTAGCGCGTACGAGCACTGGTTCCTCGGCCGATCCCGGGTTCCGGCTCGGCTGGCCCGAGACCACGGACGAGTCTGCGCACGGGGCCGCGGACGGGGCCGGGCCGCTGGTCGAGTGCCGCCTGGACGGGGACGGCCGCCTCTGCCTCGCCCGGCTCGGGCCCGCGCTGCCGTACGCCGACCCGAAACTGCCGCCCGCCGACCTGGTCACCACGGACGAGGGCCGCGGCCCGTCCGCCTGGCGGCACGGCGAGAGCCCGGTCGGCGCCCGGCTGCTCTACCGGGCACACCGCACCACCGCCGACGGCGTCTGGTCGGTGCTCGAGATCGACGGCGCGGACCCGCAGACCGGGCTGGCCGTGACGACCAGGCTGCGCAGTGTTCCCGGCCTCGGCGTGCTGCGGGCCGAGACCACGGTGCGCAACGACGGCGCCGGGCCGGTGACCCTCGAATCCGTGGCCTCGTTCACCTTCGGCGGCCTTGCCCCGGCGGACTTCGACGTGCACTGGGCGGACAACGACTGGCTGCTCGAAGGGCGCTGGCACAGCGTCCCGGCCCGCGAGGTGCTGCCCGACGCGAACATGGCGATGCACGGCGGCGGCGCGCCGCGCACCCGGTTCACCCGGGCCGGCCACGGCACCTGGTCCTCGGGCGGCCGGCTGCCGATGGGGGCGCTGACCGAGCGCGGCAGCGGCCGGACCCTGCTGTGGCAGATCGAGCACAACGGGGCCTGGCGCTGGCAGCTGGCCGAGAACGCCGGAGGCCTGTACCTGGGGCTGTTCGGGCCGACCGACCCGGAGCACCAGTGGCGGCTCACCCTTGCGCCCGGCGAGCAGTTCACCACGGTCCCGGTGGCCGTCGCGTCGAGCGACGCAGGCTTCGAGGACGCGGTGGCCCGGATGACCCGCTACCGCAGGCTGCTGCGCCGCCCGCACCCGGATCACAGCACCCTGCCGGTGATCTACAACGACTACATGAACACCCTGTCCGGCGACCCGACCACCGAGCGCCTGCTGCCGCTGATCGACGCGGCGGCCGAGGCGGGCGCCGAGTACTTCGTGATCGACGCCGGCTGGTACGACGACGGCGGCCTGTGGTGGGACTCGGTCGGCGCGTGGACGCCCTCGGTGCGCCGCTTCCCGGGCGGGCTCGGCGAGGTGGTCGACCGGATCCGTGAGCGCGGCCTGGTCCCCGGGCTGTGGCTGGAGCCCGAGGTGGCCGGGGTGGAGAGCGAACTGGCGACGCAGCTGCCCGACGATGCGTTCTTCCAGCGCGGCGGCGTGCGGGTGACCGAGCACCGCCGCCACCAGCTGGACCTGCGGCACCCGGCGGCGCGGGCGCACCTGGACGAGACCGTGGACCGGCTGGTGCGCGAGTTCGGGGTCGGCTACTTCAAGCTGGACTACAACATCAACCCGGGCAGCGGCACCGACGCGGGCGGCGTGACGCCCGGGGTCGGGCTGCTCGGCCACAACCGGGCCTATCTGGACTGGCTCGACGGGGTGCTGGACCGGCATCCGGGGCTGGTGATCGAGAGCTGCTCCTCCGGCGGGATGCGCACCGACTACGCGCAGCTGTCCCGGGCCCAGCTGCACTCGACCAGCGACCAGCAGGACTACCGGCTCTACCCGCCGATCGCCGTCGCCGCCCCGGTGGCGGTGGCCCCCGAGCAGGCCGCGGTCTGGGCGTATCCGCAGCCTGAGTTCACCGACGACGAGATCGCGTTCACGCTGTGCAGCGCGCTGCTGCTGCGCATCCACCTGTCCGGCTTCCTGGACCGGATGGACCCGGGGCAGCGCGCGCTGGTGCGCGAGGCGGTGCTGGCGTACCGGTCGATCCGCGGCGAGCTGGCGGACGCGGTGCCGTTCTGGCCGCTCGGCCTGCCCGGCTGGACCGATCCGGTGCTGGCACTGGGCCAGCGCACGTCCGGGGGCGACGGGCTGCTGGCGGTCTGGCGGCGCGCGGCGCACGGCCCGGTGACGCAGTCCGCCGAGCCGCGAATCGTGCTGCCGCTGCCCGGATTCCCGGCCGGCGCGACCGTGTCAGTGCTCTACCCGGCCTCGGGCGGCGCATCAGCGCACTGGGACGCCGCCGCCGAGGCGCTCACCGTCACCCTTCCGCGGGCACCTCAGGCCTGCGTGCTGCGCCTGTCCTCGGCGGCTTGAAAACGCAGCTCTCCGGCGGCAGGTGGTGCATCGCGGTGTGCAGATCGTCGTCGCTGAGTTCCGCCTCCGTCAGCTGGGTGGGCCGCTCACGGCGGCGGCACAGCCCGTCCAGCAGGATCGTGACATAGCGCCGCCAGGCCTGCGGGCGGACCGACTGGGTGAAGACGACGGTGGACGTGATCATCGTCAGCAGCACCGGGATGTCCCCGGCGCGCAGGTCGTCGCGCACCCCGCCCTCCGCCACCGCCCGCTCGACCAGCCGTTCCAACAGCGGCTTCATCAGGTCGCGCATCTGGGCCACCCGGTCACGGCCGTAGGCCTCGGACAGCATCAGCTCGCGCAGCCCGCGGTCGGCGGCCTGCATCTCGGTCATCTCGATCAGCAGGTCGACCAGCCCGGCCCACGCGTCGGGATTGCGCGCCGCCCGCTCGGTCATGCCGACGATCCGGGCGAAGGTCTCCTCGAACAGCGCGTCGATCAGCGCCTCCTTGTTCGGGAAGCGCCGGTAGACGGTGCCCACGCCCAGGCCCGCGTGCCGGGCCACGTCGTCGAGGGTCGCGTCCAGGCCGCGCTCGGCGAAGACCTCGCGGGCGGCGGCGGTGATCCGCAGCCGGTTGAGCTCGGCATCGCGGCGCAGCGGACGCGGAACGGCGGTGGTCGTGTCCATGGTGCCGGAGTCTACCTCCCTCGGGAAACTAACCGGAGAACCGTTCTCCGGTTCTATGCTACGCTACCGGGGTAACCGGAGAAGCATCCTCCAGATATTGCGGACGGAGACCATGACCGAGATCGAGACCGCGCCCTCGGCCCAGAACAGGCCGAGCATCCGGGACGCGGCGCCGACCGCGCCCCGCCAGGACCCGCCCGTCAACCCGCACCACGCCAGGCGCTGGCTGATCCTCGCCGTACTCGGGCTGGCCCAGCTGATGATCGTGCTGGACGCGACCGTGGTGAACATCGCGCTGCCGGACGCGCAGAAGGCGCTGGCCTTCTCCAACGGCGACCGGCAGTGGATCGTGACCGCCTACTCGCTGGCCTTCGGCGGCCTGCTGCTGTTCTGCGGCCGGCTGGCCGACCTGATCGGCCGGAAGAACACCTTCCTGATCGGCCTGCTCGGCTTCGCGCTGGCCTCGCTGCTGGGCGGGCTGGCCCCGAACTTCGAGGTCCTGGTCACCGCGCGGGCGCTGCAGGGCGCCGCCGGGGCGATGCTGGCCCCCTCCGCACTGTCCCTGCTGACCACCACGTTCACCGACGCCCGCGAGCGGGGTACCGCGTTCGCCGTGTTCGGCGGCATCGCCGGCTCCGGCGCGGCGATCGGCCTGCTGCTCGGCGGCCTGCTGACCGAGTACTTCAACTGGCGCTGGACCCTGTTCGTGAACCTGGTCCTCACCGCGCCCGCCATCATCGGCGCGCTGCTCCTGCTGCACTCGCAGCGCTCCGAGCACCGGCCGAAGCTGGACGTGGTCGGCACGCTGGCCGTCACCGGCTCGCTGTTCAGCCTGGTGTACGGGTTCTCCAACGCCTCGTCGCACGGCTGGCACTCGGCCTCGACCTGGGGCTTCCTCGCAGTCGGCGCGGCGCTGCTGGCGCTGTTCACCTGGTGGCAGACCCGCACCGCGCACCCGCTGCTGCCGCTGCGCATCCTGCTGGACCGCGACCGCGGCGGCTCCTTCGCGGCGATGTTCATCGCCAGCGCGGGCATGTTCGGGGTCTTCCTCTTCCTGACCTACTACCTGCAGGCGATGATCGGGTACTCCCCGGTCAAGACCGGCCTGGCCTTCATGCCGATGATCGCCGTGCTGATGGTCGCCGCGACCCTCGCCACCACCCGGCTGCTGCCGAGGATCGGCGCGCGCCCGCTGCTCTCCCTGGGCATGGTGCTGTCCGCGGTCGGCATGGCCTGGATGACCGGCATCGGCGTGACCGGCGACTACGTCGGGCAGATCCTCGGCCCGCTGCTGCTGATCGGCGCCGGCATCGGGCTGGTCATGGCCCCGGCGATGGGCAGCGCGACGCTGGGCGTGAACCCGGACGACGCGGGCGTGGCCTCGGCCACCGTCAACACGATGCAGCAGATCGGCGGCTCGATCGGCACCGCGCTGCTCAACACCCTGGCCACCTCCGCGGCGACCGCGTACCTGGTCGGCAAGACGCCGACCGCGGCCGTGCTCGCCGAAGCCCAGCTGCACAGCTACACGACGGCGTTCTGGTGGTCAGCCGGAATCTTCGCCGTCGGGGCCGTGGTCTGCGGGCTGCTGCTGCGCCCCGGGGTCCGCGCCGCCGACCCCGACGCCGCCCCCGTCGTCCACATGTAGTTGCGCCTCCCCGGAGGTCGGCGCCCCACGCGCCCGCCTCCGGCCCTTGCCCGCAGTCGCCTGCTCCTCCTGCGCACGGCCCGCGAAGTAGTCAGCATTCTCGCGGGCCGTGCGCGCGTAGTCGGGGAAGCCCCAGCCCTCGCAGGCCTCGGCGAAGGCGGCGTGCCACCGCGCGGCGGCGGGCGCGTCCTCCTCGAAGACCAGCACGGCGAGGGTCAGCGGCCGCAGCGCGGCCTCCAGGGCCTGGAGGAACTCCTCGCGCGCGTCGCCGTCGTGCGGCTCGTCGAGCAGCGCCCACAGCTCGCGGACCCCGGTCTCGGCGGACTGCCGGACCGCCGGGAGCAGCTCGGCGGCCTCCTCCTGCGGGATCGGGTCCTTCTCGATCCGGTCGAGCAGGTACTTCAGGCCCAGCGTGCGCGCCTCGGCGATCAGGAAGCCGCGCTCGCGGCCGACCTCGGGGTCCTCGATCGCGCGCAGGTGCGCCATCGCCTCGTCCAACGCGCTCAGCGCGACCCTGACATCCGTCGGCGCGAGCAGCCGGGCGGCGGCCTCCAGCGCGGCGACGGCGGGCTGGTGCACGGCTGCGCGCCGGCTCGCGTCGACCGCCGCGCGGTACGCCTCCAGCGCCGCGGGGACATCGTCGTCCTGCTCGGCGGCCTCTCCGAGCGTGTGCAGCAGCCAGGCCCGCGCGAGCGCGTAGTCGTCCGGGACCGCGGCCAGGACCGTGCGCAGCAGCCGGATCGCGTCCTTCTCGCGCTGCTGCGCGCCGAGCCCGGTCGCGTAGTGCAGCGTGCCGTGGTGGATCAGCTGCCGGCAGGAGTCGTCCTCCCAGTGATCCAGCAGCTCCAGCAGCGCCGGGTGGTAGAAGGCCTCCGCGGCCTCGTGCCGCCCCGCCCGGAAGTGGACCTCGCCCATCAGCACCCTGGCCCGCGCGGTGCCCGCCGGGTCGGCCCCGGCCAGCAGCCGTGCCGCCCGAGCCGCCGCGGCCGCGACCTCCTCGTCCCGGCCGCCCTGCGCGTCGGAGGCCTGTGCATTGACGGCCTGTGCATTGACCGCCTCCGCGAGCAGCAGCGCGGTCGGGCCGAGCAGCTCCCGCGCGACCGGCGGGCTGTTCCAGCCGGCGGTCTGGCGCGCGCTGCGCTCGGCCTCCACGGCGCGGCCGGCCGCCAGGTACGCCCGGCCGCGCTGCAGCTCCACCTCGGCGGCGTACCAGGGCTGGTAGATGGCGGCGTACAGCTCGACCAGGTCGCCGAGCCGATCCAGCAGCCGGTCCGCGTAGCCGGCGGCCTCCTCCTCGTCCCCCTCCCGGGCGAACATCCGGCCGATCGCGTCGGTCACCTCGACGAAGCGGCGCACGGCCGCGGCGTACTGCGGGGTCGCGCCGTGCGAGCTGGCCAGCTCGCGGAACTCGCGGTCGTGGGCGGAGCACTCCCGGGAGACCCGGGTGCTGGTCTCCTCGTCCACGTCGGGCTCGGCGTCCACCAGCCGGCGCCAGCGGTCCAGGTGCCGGTAGAGCTCGTGCAGGCGGACCGTGACCAGCTGGCCGCCGGTGATCCTGCCCGCGTCGAACTCGGCCTGCGCCAGCTCCCACAGCTGGGCGAAGGCCGCCTGCGCGCCCGCGTCGTCGCCCGCGAGGTAGACCTCGTACGCGCCCGTCGCCCGGCAGCGCAGCACGTCCCCGAACCGGCCGAGGCCCGCGTAGAGCGACGCGGCGGCGGCCAGCTGCGCGTGCGCCTCAGGGTGCTGAGCCCTGCGCGCCAGCTGCAGGCCGCGGCTCTCCGCCAGCTCGGCCTCGTGGTCCGCGCTCAGCACGTCCCCGAACGCCGCGATCTGCTCCCAGGCCGCGGCGGCGTGCGGGTGTCCCAGGAAGCTGAGGCAGCGGGCCCGGGCCGCGAGCGCGTCCACCGGCGCGAAGCCGGGCGGCAGCGGCCGGGCGGCGAGCCCGTCGGCCCACGGGGCGGGGATCGGCGCGAGGCCGGCCTCCGGATCCTGGTCCCCCTCCTCGTCCGCAGGCGGCGGGAGCACGTCGTGCCGCAGCTTCGCCGTGCGCCAGGTCTCCAGGGTCTCGGCGAACTCCGCGCCGCCCGCCGCATGGTCCTGATGCGCCGCGTAGTCCGCCAGCACCGCGTCCAAGGACCCGTACAGGGAGGCCGCCGACACCGTCCGTCCGGCGGCCAACGTGATCAGCAGGTCCCCGTGCCCCTCGTTGACCAACAGCTTGAGGAACAGCAGGAACCTGCCGTGCACCCACCAGTACTCCCCCACCCCGTGCCGGTCCGCGGGCAGCCAGTCGATGTGGTCGTGCAGGAGTTCCAATCCACGCAGCACGTCGCGGGTGCGATTGACGAACAGCGCGTGCAGCTCGAGCTGCCGGGGCAGGTCGCGCCGCCGTCGGATCGCCGGGTAGCCGAGCAGGTGGTGGCGCCGCGCCTCGTCGAAGCGCTCCAGGTTCAGCAGGTCGATCATGACCTCGCCGTGCGCGATCCCGACGTGCGGCCGGTCGCAGCTGCGTACGCCCTCGATGATGGTCAGCCAGAGCGAGACCGCCCCGGGCAGGTCGTCCTGCTTCTCGTACCAGTAGGCGGCCGTCGCCAGATCGCAGGCGTCGCAGGAGGCGCCCGAGTCGCCGTCCTCGGCGAGCAGCGCCTCGATCTGCCGGGTGGCCTGCTGCGCCTCGCCGCGCCGCCGGTGGATCCAGTAGCGGCTGCGGTACACCGCGCGCAGGCTGTAGCCGCCGGTCCGGTAGAAGGCCTCCATCTCGTCCATCAGCCGGTCGACCTCGGCGCCGGGCACCCGCTCGTCCTCGTTCAGAACATCCACGACGTGCTGGAAGTGCTCGCGGAAGCGGAAGCGCAGGGAGGTGTCGAAGGCCTCCGGCCGGGTCTGCCAGATCCGCCAGGCGCGGCCGAAGCCGACCACCATGCCCTGGTTCTCGCCCTCCTCCTGGCAGTCGTCGGCGTAGCTCAGCAGTGCGGAGGCGAGGACGGCCAGGTCCCCGCAGCGTTCGGCGTAGGAGACCAGGTCCTCGCGCCGCGCGGTGCGCTCGCGGCCGTAGGGCAGCTCGTCCGCCGCCGCGAGGGCCGCCCGGACCTGCGCGGCGTCCATGAACGCCCCCGGACTCCCCGTCTCCACGCCTTCCATCGCGCCACCACTCCTCAGTACTCGGCCCCGTGCCCATCGCCCCCGAATCCGTCAGCCGTGCGCCACTCCCGCGCTCCTCACCCCGTCCCGCCCACTGCCGGGCCCCTGGCGAGCTCGTCCGCGTACTCGGTCAACGGCTGCGCCAGCCCGGCCTTCCCGCGCCGCTCGCACTCCCGGGCCAGTTCCCGCAGCCGCGCGACCGCGGCCACGACCCGCCTCTGCTGTCCGCCCTCGATCCGCGCCGCGACCAACGTCGCAAACGCCAACCGCTGCAGAACGTCCGCTCCCACGCCCCGGTCGCCGGCTGCGCTCGTCGCGTCCCCCGCCACGCCGCTCCCGTCGCTGTCCCCGTCCCCCTGCTCCGCCTCAACCTCCGCCCCCGTCCCGGACTCCGCCTCTGTATCGGCCCCCGCCTCCAGCAGTCTTCTCAACCCACTGACCGCCCCGCAGATCTCCTGAAACGCCTGCTCCACCAGCCGCTCGCGCTGATCCCCCGGCAGCATCCCGTCAGCCGCCAGATTCAGGACCACCCGGGCCCGCTGCATGTGCGTCTCAGCCAGCTCATACCGCGCCAGGGAGCGCTCCCGCTCCGACCCGGCCGGCAGCCCGAGCACCAGCTCGCCGCCCGCGCGGTCCATCAGCCCCAGCGCCGCGTCCAGATCCTCGCCGGCCAGCAGCCAGGCCGCCGATCGCAGACACTTGACCCGCACCAGCGGCTCGCCGACCGTGCCCCACAGTTGCGCGGCCCGCTGGAACGCCGCCGCCGCCTCGGCGGACCGGCCCGCGCGCTCCAGGGCGGTGGCCGCGTCGGCGGCCATCATGGCGTGCGGCACCTGGTTCGGCCAGTCCTTGACCCGCTCGGCCGTGCCCAGCAGCAGCTCGGCGGCCCGCCGCGGATCGCCCACCGCCATCAGGCAATTGCCATAGGTGCGCGCGGCCTGGGCGATCAGCGGCTTCCAGTCGTCCTCGGCCCAGTGGACGTCGAGCACCCGCAGGGCCGGCTCGAACAGCGCGACCGCCTCGTCGTCCCGGCCGACCATGGCCAGCGCCTCCGCCGCCCGCACCTGCGCCCGCGCCTCGTCGTCCGCGCCGCCGTCCTGGCGGGCGAAGGCCGCCGCGGCCGCCAGCGCCGGGGCCACCGCCTCGGCCTCGCGCCCGTCCTGCAGCCAGATCGCCTCGGCCAGCATCATCGCGGCCGGCCCGCGCAGCTCGGGGTCGAGATTGTGCTCGACGGCGGAGCGGGCGTACCGCTCGGCGGCGGCCAGATCGCCCCCGGTGCGCGCGATCTGGCTCAGGTTCAGCTCCGCCGGGGTCGCCGACCACGGCGCCCCGCCCGCCAGATACAGCTCCACCGCGAGCCGCAGACTCGCCCCGGCCGCCGCCTCGTCGTCGCGGCCGAGGTGGATCTCCGCGGCCATCCCGGCCGCCGCCGCGCCGTGCAGGCTCACCCGAAAGCGCCGACACTCCTCGACCAGCTCCGCGAGCTCCTCGATCGCCTCGCGCGCCGCCACCTCGCCACGCCCGTTACCACCGCCGCCCTGCTCACCGCCCCCGTCCGCGCCGTCGCCACCCTCCCGCGCCCCCGCCTCCTCTTCCACCTCCATCGCACACAACCACGCATTAAACCTCTGATACCCGCTGCCGATCCGCACGGCCATGTACTCCCGCGCCGTGATCTCACGCCCCGCCAACGCGTCGGCCGCGGCCAGCCGCAACGCAGCCTGCTCACTCACCGCCGCGTCGACCTCGCCGCCGCGGTACAACGCGAACGCCGCACGACTCGCCGCACGCAGCGACGCGCCCAACCGGCCCAGCTCGCGGTATCGCGCCGCGATCTCCAGCAGGCTCCGGTGCTGGATCGCCGCGGTCTCGCCGTTCCCGCGCAGCCCGATATCGGTGCCGGCGAGCAGCAACTGCTCGTCGAGCTCGACCCGGACCTCGTCGACAAGTCCTGTCCCCAGCCGACCCGCCGCGTCCTGCACCTGCCGCCAGGCGTCGAGGGCGTCGGGGTGCCACATCGCGGTCAGCCGCCGGGCCTCGGCAACGAGTTCGTCCACCGATCTCGCCCGCGACCGCGGCGCGACCGCCGCGGCCCGCCGCCCCGCCTGCGGCAACGCCGTGCGCGCCTCCAGCGGCAGCGCGCTGAGAAAGGGCTGCCGGCTGCGCCGGTGGATCAGCCGCTCGCTGAACGCCGTCGTCCCGTTGCGCTCGTCGAAGCGGGCCGCGATGAGGCCCAGCTCCTCGCCGACCTCCTCGCGCAGCGCACCCACCGCCTTCGTCCCGGCAGTCGGGGAGGCGAACGGCAGGTCGTCGAAGCCGGATTCGCTCAGCACCCGCAGCAGCACCTCGACCCCGCCGAGGAACTCCGCTCGCCGTGCGGTGACGGCCCGCCCGGCGAGCCAGTCCCCGTGCTCGGCGAGCAGTTCGAGCCCGCGCGCCGCGTTCCCGGTCAGCGCGCAGAACTCGACGTGCAGCCCGACCGCGCCGCTCATGGCGGGCTTCTGCCGTACGATCCCGTACCCCGACACGTGGTTCGCGCGCGCCTGCGGCCCCTTCCCCAGGCGGACCAGCGGAACGAGCGACCGGGCCAGCACGCCGTGCGGTTCGGCGTCGCAGAACAGGTCGCCCGCGAAGAGCGGAGACCAGGCCTCGAAGGCGCGCCCGTCCGAGCCCTGCTCGGCCTCCCAGTCCCCGATCCGGGCCCGCTCGCAGGCGAGGCAGCCGGAACCGAAGTCGCGCGGGGCACTCATCCAGAGCGAGAACTCCCGCGCCGCGGCGGCGAGATCCCCCACCTGCCGGGCCAACCCGTGCCGGGCCTGGTGCACCGACCGCGGGCTCAGTCCCTGCGTCCGCGCGGAGGCTTCGAGGGTGCGCAGCTCGGCATCGATCCTGGACAGCGGAACATCGGCGTCGTCGAGCAACTCGTCGACCAGGGTGCCGCCAACGCCAACCACCGCCACCGGTACACGCCTCCCCGCGCCGTCCCGTCGTTTGCCCCGGCAACCTACCGCACTCCCAGGACGCACAGTCATCCTTGGCCACACGTTTCACAAGCCGCCGCGGTTCGATTGAGCCCGCCCCAAACAAGCCGGGCTCCGCTGCGCTCCGCCGACGCGCTCCGCGCTGAACCACGCCCGCCCACCCACCCTGCTCCGCGTCCTCGCTGACGCTCGGCGGCTCGCATTCAATCCCGCCACGCGCCTGTGTCGGGGTCAGCCGATGACCTCCTCCGGCTCGCCGGTCTCCAGCAGGGTTTTGAGGTCGGCGAGGACGCAGGGCCACCCGCCGCTGATGCTCTGGAGCGCATTGCTGCCCGGCTCGAAGATCGCCAGCCGGCACCCGAATGGCCGCCTTCGACTACCTACCTTCGACTGCGGCATGCCTGTCAGGGTTACTTGACATCCGATGCTGTCAGGACATCCTGACAGCATGACTACCGAGGACACCCCGGCCACGTTGGCCGGTCAGGTCACCGACAAGGACCCCGCCGTGGGGCTCCAGGCGGTCGTCGCGCTGCGGCGGCTGCTCGAGGAGCTCGAACGCCTGCACGTGGACAACGCCCGCGAGCAGGGCTGGACCTGGCAGAGCATCGCGACCGCCCTGCACGTCAGCAGGCAGTCCGTGCACGAGAAGCACGCTTCGCGGCGCAAGGCCGTGGGCAAGACCGAGAAGGAAGAGGACTGAGGTGTTCGACCAGTTCACCGAACTCGCCAAGCGGGCCGTGGTCTCGTCCCAGGACGCGGCGATCGCGTTGGGTCACGACTTCATCGGCACCGAGCATCTGCTGCTCGGGCTGATCAGCACCGCGGGCACCGCCGGGGAGGTGCTGCGCGCCCAGGGCGTGGAGCTGGGCCGGGCCCGCGACGAGACGGTCCTGCAACTGAAGGCCGCCGGGGTGCCCGCGACCGGGGGCCAGCCCGCCAAGGACGCGCTGTCCGGCCTCGGCATCGACCTCGCCGAGATCCAGCGGCGGGCCGACGAGACCTTCGGCCCCGGCGCTTTCATATTCCCTCGACCGGCCTACACCCAGCATGCGAAGACGGCGCTGGAGCTGACCCTGCGTGAGGCACGCGCGCTCGGGCAGACCCAGATCGACACGGAGCACATGCTGCTCGGCCTGCTCGCCGAGGGCCAGGGCGTCGGGGTCAGTGTCCTGACCACCCTCGGCATCGACACCGCGGCCCTGCGTACCGCGGTCGTGGACCGCGCGGCGGCACAGCAGGCCAAATAGGACGGGGAAGGGGACCGTCCCGCCGCGGGCCCGCGGATCAGCTCGCAGAGTTTGCGGCGTCCGCGTGCGCCGCCGACCGCTTCCACAAGATCTCGGCGACGTTGCCCGCGACGGCCAGGGCCGCGCCGACGAGCATGGGCGCGACGTACCTGAACTGCAGCCCGGCCAGGAGCAGTGCGAGGCCGAGGCAGATCGCTGTCACGCTCAGCCGCCGCCGACCACCTGCGACCCAAGCCTGCCGGAGATATCCGTGTGGCAACCAGCCCACCACAGGGTTGACCACAATCGCCACACCGACGAACACGGCACTTCACGCGCCCCGGTCCCGGGTGCGGGCGAACAGGTCGAGAGCGCTCAGGCTGGAACCGTGATGAGCGCCCAGGACCGCGACGGCAATTGACACGTCCATCGCCCTCCCCACCGCACATCCTTGCGGCGGCACTGGAATCGTACGCGTCACGGCGTGGACGGGGCGACGGGGTCAGACGGGGCGGTGGCGACGACGATGGTGGCGTCCAGGTCCTCGCAGCCGACGATCCGCGGAATCAGACCGCTGCGGGTGACGGTCTCGACCATGCCCGGCACCTGGCCCTCGCTGATCTCGAACAGCAGGCTGCCGCCGGGGGCGAGCCACCGCGGCGCGGCCTCGGTCACCCGGCGCAGTACGTCGAGGCCGTCGAGGCCGCCGTCGAGGGCGACGCGCGGCTCGTGGAGGCGCGCCTCCTGGGGCAGGAAGCCGATCGCCTCGGTGGGCACGTACGGGGCGTTGGCGATGAGGAGGTTGATTCGGCCATGCAGGGACACGGGCAGCGGCCGGTAGAGGTCACCGCTATATACGTGGCCGCCGACGGCAGCGAGGTTGCGGCGGGCGCAGGCCACGGCCGCCGGATCGATGTCCGCGGCGTGCAGCTCGATCCGGCCGAGGGCGTGGGCGAGCGCGGCGCCGACCGCTCCGGAGCCGCAGCAGAGATCGACGACGACGGGTGACAGCGGAACGCCGGGCGGGGCGGACGCGGAGAGCGCAAAGGACGCAGGTGACCCAGCCGATACAGCCAGCACAGCCTGCCGGGCGAGGGCGGCGCCCTCCTGGACCAGGAGTTCGGTGCGGCGGCGCGGGACGAAGACGCCGGGGTCCACGGCGATGCGCAGGCCGCAGAACTCGGCCCAGCCCAGTACCTGTTCCAGCGGGAAGCCGGAGACCCGGCGCTCGACCATGTCGGCCAGCTGCTCCGCGGTGGCCGCCTCGGCGATGAGCAGCTCCGCCTCGTCCTCGGCGAAGACGCAGCCGGCGGCCCGGAGGCTGGCCACGATGGCGGGAACGGAGGGTGTCTGCGAGTCCTGCTGCGACGACGCGGACGATGCTTGTGAGGACATGAGTGCCTTTCGGATGATTACCGAGGGCGCTCTCGACTCAACCTAAGCCGGATATGCACGGCTCCGAGTGGGGAGCACCCTGCCTGACCTGGTAATGGGGCTCACCTCCTGACTCGTGCGGATATGACACGGGAAGACTATCGGAGGGACGCGGCGGCGGGAAATCCCGGCGGACGGCGGGCGCGCGGCGCAGTTGTGACAGGCGCGCACCGCCGGATATGCGCCCCCGGTCGGCCTCACGCTCCGATAACGAGTCGGCCACGACGATCGGGTGGAACCAGTGACACGTCCAAGGGTCCGGATCAGGGCTGCCGACGGCGTCCGTGCTCATGGACTGCCGAACAGGTACTTGTTGATAGATATAAAGTTATTTATATCTAGCTTCGGATTTTTGGTGCGGGCGCTGCGAGGGCACATCGAAACGGTTTCAGTGGGGTTGCGGACCCTTGACCGTGCTGAATGTTTGCGCTAACAATTCTCCTCGAGCCCGCAGCGCCGCCGTTCCGAACCGGCGGCGCGCCGCAGTGCAATAGAGTGCTCACGCGGTGTTCGACAGAGACGTTCGGGACCGACTCGGCCAGCCAAGGGAGGCGACCACGCGATGCGCGTCATCGACGGCGACCGCGCCCCGGTCATGGCTGACGTCGCCCGGATCGCCGGGGTCTCGCACCAGACCGTCTCACGCGTGCTCAACGACCACCCGAACGTGCGCCCGGCCACCCGCGACCGGGTCCTGGCCGCCATCCGCGAGCTCGGCTACCGGCCGAACGCCGCCGCGCGCACCCTGGTCACCCGCCGGACCAACACCCTCGGCGTGATCAGCTTCAACACCACCCTCTACGGCCCGGCCTCCATGCTCTACGGCATCGAGCAGGCCGCGAAGCAGCACGACTACTTCGTGACCGTGGCCGCGCTGGCCGCGCTCGACCGGCGCTCGGTGCTCGACGCGGTCGAGCGGCTGCGCGACCAGGCGGTCGAGGGCATCATCGTGATCGCCCCGCAGACCACCGCGGTCGGCGCGCTGGCCAACGTGCCCTCGGACGTGCCGCTGGTCGCGGTCGGCTGCGGCACGCACGCCTCGCTCGCCTCGGTCGCGGTGGACAACGAGGCCGGGGCCGAGCGGGCCACCTCGTACCTGCTCGACCTGGGCCACCCGACCGTGCACCACCTGGCCGGCCCGGCCTCCTGGCTGGACGCCCAGGAGCGCGAGGTCGGCTGGCGGCGCACCCTGGAGTCCCGCGACGCGCCCGTGCCCGACCCGCTGACCGGGGGCGACTGGTCCGCCCGGACCGGCTTCGAGCTGGGCCACCGGATCGCCCGGGACCCCTCGGTCACCGCGGTGTTCTGCGCCAACGACCACATGGCCCTCGGGCTGCTGCGCGCGCTGCAGCAGGCCGGGCGCAAGGTGCCCGAGGACATCAGCGTCATCGGGTTCGACGACATCCCCGAGGCCGAGTACTTCGGGCCGCCGCTGACCACGGTCCGCCAGGACTTCGACGAACTGGGCCGCCGCGCCCTGCGCGCCCTCATCCAGCTGATCGGCACGGAGCCGGGGGGCCCGCCGTCCGCGGTCCCGCGCGTCTCCATCGAACCCGGCCTGGTGGTCCGCGCGTCGGCGGCCCGCCCGAGCTCCTGACCCAGGCTCCGCAGCCGGGCGCTCCCGAGAGAGGTGTTTCAGCATGACAGAGGTGCCACATGGTTGTTAACGCTAACAATCTTGACGACGGCGAGCACTCCGGCGGCGACCGGTACGTGATCGGCGTGGACTACGGCACGCTGTCCGGACGCGCGCTGGTGGTCCGGGTCGCGGACGGCGCCGAGCTGGGTACGGCAGTGCACGAGTACGCCCACGCGGTGATCGACGAGACGCTCCCGGCGACCGGGGCCGCGCTGCCGCCGGACTGGGCGCTGCAGGACCCTGACGACTACCGCGAGGTGCTGCGCCGGGCCGTACCCGCCGCGCTCGCCGACGCCGGCATCGACCCCGCGCTGGTCACCGGGGTCGGCATCGACTTCACCGCCTGCACCGTGCTGCCGACGCTGGCCGACGGCACCCCGCTGTGCGAGCTGCCCGACTACCGCGACCGCCCGCACGCCTACGTCAAGCTGTGGAAGCACCACTCCGCACAGTCGCACGCCGACCGGATCAATGCCCTGGCGCACAAGCGCGCCGAGCCGTGGATCGCCAGGTACGGCGGCAAGATCTCCTCCGAGTGGGAGTACGCCAAGGGCCTGCAGTTGCTGGAGGAGGACCCCGAGGTCTACGACCGGGCCGAGCGCTGGATCGAGGCCGCGGACTGGATCACCTGGGAGCTGACCGGGGTCGAGACCCGCAACGCCTGCACCGCCGGGTACAAGGGCGTGCTGCAGGACGGCGCGCGTCCGTCGGAGGGCTTCCTGACCGCGCTGAACCCCGGCTTCGGCGGCTTCACCGCGAAGCTGGACCTGGCGCCCGGCGAGCCGGGGATCTCCCCGCTCGGCGCCCGCGCCGGATCGCTCACCGCGCAGGCCGCGGCCTGGACCGGCCTGCCCGAGGGCATCGCAGTGTCCGTCGGCAACGTCGACGCACACGTGACCGCCCCGGCGGCGCAGGCCATCGACCCGGGCCAGATGGTCGCCATCATGGGCACCTCCACCTGCCACGTGATGAACGGCGAGCGCCTCGCCGAGGTCCCGGGCATGTGCGGGGTCGTGGACGGCGGCATCGTCAGCGGGCTGTGGGGCTACGAGGCCGGGCAGAGCGGCGTCGGCGACATCTTCGCCTGGTTCACCGAGCAGTCCACCCCCGGCGAGGTGCACCTCGAGGCCGCCTCGCGCGGGATCTCGGTGCACGAACTGCTCAGCGAGCAGGCCGCCGCGGAGCCGGTCGGCGCGCACGGGCTGGTCGCGCTGGACTGGCACAGCGGCAACCGCTCGGTGCTGGTGGACCACCACCTCTCCGGCGTGGTCGTCGGGCTGACCCTGAGCACCAAGCCGCACGAGGTGTACCGCGCGCTGATGGAGGCCACCGCCTTCGGCACCCGGGTCATCATCGACGCCTTCGAGGACAACGGCGTGCCGGTCACCGAGTTCGTGGTCGCCGGCGGACTTCTGCGCAACGCCTTCCTGATGCAGCTGTACGCGGACGTCACCCGTCGGCCGCTGAGCCTCATCGGTTCGTCGCAGGGGCCTGCGCTGGGCTCCGCGATCCACGCCGCGGTGGCCGCCGGGGCGTACCCGGACGTGCCGGCCGCCGCGCGGGCGATGGGCAAGATCGAGCGGACCGCGTACACCCCGGACCCGCAGCGCGCCGCAGCCTACGACCTGCTCTACGCCGAGTACCTGCGGCTGCACGACTACTTCGGGCGCGGAGCCAACGAGGTCCTGCACCGGCTGCGCGAGATCCGGATCAAGGCCCTGACCGACGGGGAGGCGTGATGACCATCCAGTCCTGCGAGATCGGCACGACCCTGCGCGCGACGATCACTCGCGTCCGCCGCCAGGTCTGCGACCTGCACGCCCTGCTGCCGGCCAACGGCCTGGTCGCCTGGACCTCGGGCAACGTCTCGGCCCGGGTCCCGGGCGCGGAGCTGATGGTGATCAAGCCAAGCGGCCTGGACTACGAGGACCTGACCTCCGAGTCGATGGTGCTGTGCGACCTGGACGGCAACGTGGTCGAGGGCGCGTACAAGCCGTCGAGCGACACCGGCTCGCACGCCTATATATACCGGCACCGCCCCGAGGTCGGCGGCGTCGTGCACACGCACTCGACCTACGCGACGGCCTGGTCCGCACGCGCCGAGGCGATCCCGTGCGTGATCACCGCGATGGCCGACGAGTTCGGCGGCGACATCCCGGTCGGGCCGTTCGCGCTGATCGGCGACGAGGCGATCGGCGAGGGCGTCGTGGAGACGCTGGCCGGCAGCCGCTCCCCCGCCGTGCTGATGCGCAACCACGGGGTCTTCACCATCGGCAAGGACGCCCGCGCGGCCGTCAAGGCCGCGGTGATGACCGAGGACGTCGCCCGCACCGTGCACCTCGCCCGTGCCTACGGCGAGCCGATCCCGATCCCGCAGGCCGACATCGACGCCCTGTACGCCCGCTACACCAACGTCTACGGACAGCAGCCCGCTTCGGACGGAGCCAACGGAAAATGACCTCTCTCGACAACGGCGCGAGCAGCGGCTCCGGAGCGAAAGCGCGCGAGGTCTGGTTCCTGACCGGGAGCCAGGGCCTGTACGGCGAGGAGACGCTGCGTCAGGTCGCCGACCAGTCCCGGGTGATCGCCGAGTCGCTGGCCGCCTCGCTGGGCGGGCCGGTCGAGCTGGTCTGGAAGCCGGTGCTGACCGACGCGTCCGCGATCCGGCGGATCTGCCTCGACGCGAACGGTGACGACGGCTGCGTCGGCCTGATCGCCTGGATGCACACCTTCTCCCCGGCGAAGATGTGGATCGCCGGGCTCGACGCCCTGCGCAAGCCGCTGCTGCACCTGCACACGCAGGCCAACGTGGCGCTGCCGTGGGACTCGATCGACATGGACTTCATGAACCTGAACCAGGCGGCGCACGGCGACCGCGAGTTCGGGTTCGTGCAGACCCGGCTGGGCGTGCCGCGCAAGACGGTGGCCGGGCACGTGAGCGACCCGTCCGTCGCCGAGCGGATCGGCACCTGGGTCCGAGCCGCGCTCGGGCTGGCCGAGCTGCGCACCCTGAAGCTGGCCCGGTTCGGCGACAACATGCGGGACGTCGCGGTGACCGAGGGCGACAAGGTCGAGGCGCAGCTGCGGTTCGGCGTCTCGGTCAACACCTACGGCGTCAACGACCTGGTCGCAGTGGTGGACTCGATCGCCGACGAGCGGATCAGCGGCCTGGTCAAGGAGTACGAGGACGTCTACCGGGTCGCCGCGGAACTGCGCGCGGGCGGGGACCGGCACGAGTCGCTGCGGTACGCGGCGCGCATCGAACTCGGCCTGCGCGACTTCCTGGCCGAGGGCGGCTTCCGGGCCTTCACCACCAACTTCGAGGACCTCGGCGGGCTACGCCAGCTGCCCGGCCTCGCGGTGCAGCGGCTGATGGCGGACGGCTACGGCTTCGGCGGCGAGGGCGACTGGAAGACCTCGGTGCTGTTGCGCACGCTCAAGGTGATGGGCGCCGGGCGGCCGGGCGGCACCTCGTTCATGGAGGACTACACCTATCACCTGGAGCCGGGCCGCGAGGTCATCCTCGGCGCGCACATGCTCGAGGTCTGTCCCAGCATCGCGTCGGCCACCCCGTCCTGCGAGATCCACCCGCTGGGTATCGGCGGCCGCGAGGACCCGGTCCGCCTGGTCTTCGACGCGCAGCCGGGACCGGCCGTGGTAGTCGGCCTGGCCGACCTGGGCGAGCGCTTCCGGCTGGTGGCCAACGAGATCGACGTCGTCCCGCCGCTCGAGCCGCTGCCCCGCCTGCCGGTGGCCCGCGCCGTATGGACCCCGCGGCCGAACCTGCGCACCTCCACCGAGGCCTGGCTCACCGCGGGCGCGCCGCACCACACCGTGCTGTCCGCGGCGGTCGGCGGCGAGGAACTGTACGACCTGTCCGAGATGCTCTCCGTCGAACTGCTGGTGATCGACGCGGACACCACCATGCGGCAGTTCACGAAGGAGCTGCGCTGGAACCAGGCGTACCACCGCCTGGCCCAGGGCTTCTGACCGCACCGATAACAGGACCAATCACACAGCACGCCACAGCTCCCCGGCCACGCCTCCGCACAGGTGTGGCCGGGGCGCGGGGACCGTACGCCCCGGTGCACGGTCCCCGCAAGCCACACCGCTCCACTGGATCCGCATGGATCGGCACAAAACAGGCTCAATCCCACTCGCAGCCTCCAATAAGAAGGGCACCGATCAACGATGATTGGCACGAGCAACAAGTCCCGCACCGTGGCCGCAGTCTCGGCGGCCGCACTGATCGCGCTCAGCGCCGCGGCCTGCTCCAAGAGCGCCACCGGCGGCAGCTCGGCCGGCTCGTCCCCCACCGGGGCGGCCGTCGCTTCGACCTGCTTGTCCTCGCCGAGCTCGACGCCTGACCCGGCCACCAACCCGGTCGGCTTCAACCAGACCAACCTCACCGCGCTGGACGCCTCGCTCAAGTGCGCGCTCACCGGCAAGGACCTGTCCTCGGTGAACATAGCGATGGTCGTCAACGTCGCGGCCGCCTACTGGAAGGCGGGTCAGACCGGCTTCCTCAAGGGCTGCACCGACCTGGGCATCTCCACCAGCAAGTGCACCTACTTCGCCCCGCCGAACGGCAAGCTGACCGAGCAGACCAGTGAGCTGGAGACGCTGCGCTCCCAGGGCGTGACCGGCTACTCGATCTCCGCGATCGACCCGGCCACGGCCAAGGGCACCATCGCCACGGACACCGGCAACGGCATCTTCGTGCTCGCCGTCGACTCGCCGCTGCCGGGCACGGCCGCCGCGGGCCTGTACTTGGGCACCGTCAACTACGACGCCGGGTTCACCGCGGGCACCGAGATGAAGAAGGTGCTCAACGGCACCGGCAAGGTCGCGATCCTGGTCGGCTCGCTCACCGCGTCGAACGCCACCGAGCGCATCGCCGGCTTCAAGGCGGCCCTGGGCTCCGGCATCACGGTCGTGCAGACGGTCAACGACAACCTGTCGGCCGCCACCGCGACCTCGGACGCCGAGACCATCCTGGCGAACAACCCGGACGTCAACGGCCTGTACGGCGTGTACTCCTATGACGGCGGCGCGCTGGCCAGCGCGGTGACCACGGCCCACAAGACCGCGACGGTGCACATCGTCTCGGACGACTCGGACCCGGACACCCTCACCGCGGTCTCCTCGGGCGTCATCTCCGGCACCGTCGTGCAGATGCCGTACGAGCAGGGCTACACCGGCGCGTACATCCTGGCGGCGGAGAAGATCCTGGGCAAGGACGCCACGATGAGCATCGTCAAGCCGTACCTCGCCTCCGACGGCAGCACCCTGAGCTCGGGCGTCGGCCTCATCACCAAGGACGACCTGTCCGACTACAACACGCTCGCCTCCTCGCTGGGAATCAGCTAGCAATGAGCCAGCCCCAAAACCCTGCAGCGTGGGGCACCCCCAGCCGCGCGATCATCGCGCGGCTGCGGGGGGTGCACAAGTCCTACGGCCCAGTACGGGTACTGGACCTCCCCGAACTCGACCTGTACGCAGGGCAGGTCGTCGGGGTGGTCGGGGAGAACGGCGCGGGCAAGTCCACGCTGATGGGCACGCTCGCGGGTTCGGTGACCCGGGACGGCGGCGAGATCGAGATCGACGGCAAGCCGCTGGCCGCCGGGTCGACCCAGGCCGCGCAGGAGCTCGGCGTGGCGCTGGTCTCCCAGGAGTTCCCGCTGGTCGGCCAGCTGTCGGTGGCGGAGAACCTGCTGCTGGGCCGGCGGCCGCGGGTGTCCAAGCGCAGAGTGCTGATCGACCGCAAGGCGCAGCGCGCCGAGGCCGCCGCGATGCTCGAGGAGATCGGGGTGTCCTCACGGGAGGTCCAGGTCACCCGCCAGGTGCGCACCCTCCCGGTGCCGGCCCGGCAGCTGATCGAGATCGCCAAGGGCTGGGGCCGTGAGCCGAAGCTGCTGATCCTGGACGAACCGACCTCCTCGCTCGGCCCGGTCGAGGCGGCGCTGGTGCTCGGCCTGGCCCGGCGGCTGGCCGACCAGGGCGGCACGGTGCTGTTCATCGGGCACCGGCTGGACGAGGTCGCCGAGGTCTCGGACCGGATCATCGTGCTGCGCAATGGAAAGCTCGTCGCCGACCTGGACCGGTCCGAGGTCACCGAGGATCGGCTGATCCGCGAGATGGTCGGCAGCGAGATCGCGCACAGCGAGCCCAAGGCGGCCGATCCGAACAGCCCGGTGCTGCTGACGCTGCGCGGCCTGACCGCCGCCGGCCTCGGCCCGGTGGACCTGGAGGTGCGCGCGGGCGAGATCCTGGGCATCGCGGGCCTGATGGGCTCGGGACGCAGCCGGCTGGTGCACACCGTGGCGGGCGCGCAGCCGTCCACCGGCGGAACCATGGAGCTGGCCGGCGAACCGTACGCGCCGCGCAACATGGGCAGCGGGGCCGCGGCCGGGATCGCGCTGATCCCGGAGGACCGCAAGGAACAGTCCCTGGTGCTCTTCGCGCCGATCAAGGACAACGTCACCGTCGGCATCCTGCGCAGGATCAGCTCGCACGGCCTGCTCGGTCCCCGGCGCCGGCGCCAGGAGGGCCAGCGGATCGCGGAGAGCGTCCACGTGCGGATGCAGTCCGTCGACCAGCCGATCGGCTCGCTGTCCGGCGGCAACCAGCAGCGGGCGATCTTCGGCCGGGCCTTCGCCTCCGATCCGCGGCTGCTGCTGCTCGACGAGCCGACCCGCGGCGTGGACGTCGGCGCGAAGGCGGAGATCTACGAGCTCATCGACCGGGCCGCGGCGCAGGGCACGGCGGTGCTGGCGGCCTCCTCGGAGCTCGAGGAGCTGCTGTGGATCTGCAACCGGATCGCGGTGATGAACCACGGCCGGGTCGTCGAGGTGCTCGACCGGTCCGAGGCCACCAAGGAGCGGATTATGACGGCCGCCGCGGGCACCGCGGACAGCGCCGCGGTAACGAACGGAGCAGCGACGTGAGCTTCCAACCCGCCTTCCAACAGGGCGGTCCCCAACCCCCAGACGCCGCCGAGGCCGCCCCGCGCGGCCGCAGCCGCCTCGGCAGGCTGCTGATCGAGACTCCGGAGGCGGGCGTCGTCACCGTCTGCGTCCTGATCTTCATCCTGATCTCGGTCAACGCGCCCACCTTCCACAGCGTCGGCAACCTCCAGGTGGTCGGCCGCGACCTGGGCCAGAAGGGCATCCTCGCGGTCGGCGAGTCCCTGGTCATCCTGACCGGCGGGATCGACCTGTCGGTCGGCGCGCTGGCGGGCTTCGCCGGGATCATCGCCGCCTGGTTCAACGTCAGCCACGGGATGCCTGCGCCGCTGGCGATCCTGCTGACCATCGTGCTGTGCGGCGTCATCGGCTTCTGGCATGGCACCATCGTGACCCGGCTGAACGTTCCGCCCTTCGTGATCACCCTGGTCACGTACACGGTGACCATCGGCGCGGCCCTGGCCATCACCTCCGGAACGCCGATCAGCGGGACCGATCCGCTGTTCCAGGACCTCAGCGCGTACTACGTGGGTCAGATCCCGGTGCCCGCGCTGATCTTCGTCGCCGCGGTGGTGCTCGCCTGGTTCGTGCTGGAACGCACCTACGTCGGCCGGCAGATCTACGCGGTCGGCGGCAACAAGGAGGCCGCGCGGCTGGCCGCGATCCCGGTCCGCCGCCGGATCACCTCCGTGTACGTCGCCAGCTCCGTGCTCGCCGGGATCGTCGGCATCCTGACCGTCGGCCGGGAGAGCGGGACCGCGGACCCCTCGGTCGGCACCTCCGGCTGGGAACTGGTTGCGATCGCGGCGGCCGTGGTCGGCGGGGTGTCGCTGTTCGGCGGCGAGGGCCGGATCGTCGGCATCGCAGCCGGCGCGATCCTGCTGGAGATCATCAGCAACGGCCTGCTGGCGCTGCACGTCAACCAGTTCGACCTGCAGATGGTGCAGGGCGGGGTGCTCGGCGTGGCGATCCTGCTGGACAGCTGGCGGGCCCGCTACGTCGGCCGAGATCGAACGTAACCGCCACCGCCCGCCTCACCGCACCACCCACCCACCGTGATCCCCCGGCAGCGCTTGCCGGGGGATCACGGCGCGGCACCGTGCGCCCTGAACACGGCTGCCGTCGCCACTCCGTCCCGCCGCGTACGACAAGTGCGGCGTCCCCGCTGCCACGGGAACGCCGCACGCGGAGGGACCCGCAAGTACCCACCTGTGGACCCGCACGCAAAGGAGCATTGTAGTGTCCACTCATTTCGCAGCACACTTACGCGGAATACGTACTCGAACATTCGCCGCGGCCACCACGGCGGCCGCCCTCGCCGCCGTCTTCCTCTCCGGCCCGATGACGGCCAGTGCCGCCGTCGGCACCATCCCCGCCGTACCCAGCGCCGCCGGGCACTGGTCCTTCGACGAGGGCAGCGGCACCACCGCCGCGGACTCCTCGGGCAACGGACACACCGCGACCCTCGGCTCCGGCGCGTCCTGGGCCACCGGCAACGTCGGCACCCACGCCATCGCGCTAGGCGGGACCGCCGCAGGCCTGGCCACCGTCACCGGACCCGTCGTCAACACCGCGAGCAGCTTCACCGCCTCCGCCTGGGTGAAGCTCAACAACCTGTCCGGCTACCAGACGGTGCTGTCCATCTCCGGCGCCAACGTCTCCGGCTTCTACCTGGGCCTGCGCGGCGACACCGGCACCTTTGCCCTCGCCCACCTGCCCTCCGACGCGACCCAGGGCGCCGACCTGGTCGCCTCGCCGACTGCGCCGACCGTCGGCACCTGGTACCACATCGTCGGCGTCGACGACGCGAGCGCCAGCACGCTGACCCTGTACGTGGACGGCCACTCGGTCGGCACCTCCCCGTACTCCGGCGAGTGGCAGGCCACCGGCAACACCCTGATCGGCCACGGCCTCTACGGCGGCAGCCAGGTGGACTACGTCAACGGCGCGATCGACGACGTGTCCATGTACTCCTCGGCGCTGACGGCCGCGCAGGTCGCCGCGCTCGACCAGCCCGCCGCCTACTCCTTCGACGACGGCACCGGCACCACCGCGGCCGACGTCTCCGGACACGGCAACACCCTCACGCTGGGCTCCGGCGCGTCCTGGGCATCGGGACACATCGGCTCCAACGCGATCCTGGCGAACGGCACCGCCACCGGCAACGCGACCAACGCGTCCCCGGTCGTGAACACCGCCCAGCCGTTCTCGGTCTCCGCCTGGGTGAACCTCAACTCCACCTCCGGGTACCAGACCATCGCGTCGATCGACGGCGCGAACGTCTCCGGCTTCTACCTCCAACTGCGCGGTGACACCGGCAAGTTCGCCTTCACCCGCCTCGCCTCGGACAGCACCTCCGCCGCGGCCACGCACGCCGACGCGACCAGCGCCCCGTCCGCCGGCACCTGGTACAACCTGATCGGCGTGAACGACGTCGCCGACAGCCTGCTGAAGCTGTACGTCAACGGCGTCCTCCAGTCCTCGGTGGCGTACTCGGCCGGCTGGCAGGCCACCGGCGCGACGGTGATCGGCGGCGGCATGTGGGCCGGCGCGCGGGTCGACGCGGCCAATGGCACCATCGACGACGCGCGGTTCTACGACTCCCCGCTCAACGCCGAGGACGCCTCGTACATCGGCACCAACGGCGCCTCGACCATCACGGTCAACACCGCCACCACCGGGGCCACGGTCTCCTCCGACCTGTTCGGCGCGTTCATGGAGGACATCAACTACGGCGGCGAGGGCGGCATCTACAACGACGAGGTCCGCAACAGCGGCTTCAACGACTCGAGCAACGCCCTCAACGCCTGGTCCGCCGTCGGCGACACCGGCGTCGTGGACAGCCTGGCCTCCGACACCACCACCGGCCCGACCAGCGCGCTGACCCAGTCCGGAAAGCTGACGGTCAGCTCGGGGGCCACCTCGGCCAACGGCACGCTGTCCGACGCCAAGAGCAACGGTCTGTCGGCCACGACCATCTCGCGGGCCGGCATCGCCAACACCGGCTACTTCGGCGTGGCAGTCGCGCCGTCGACCGTCTACACGCTCTCGTTCTACGCGAAGTCGGACACGTACCGCGGCTCGCTGACGGCCGACCTCGAGTCGACCAGCGGCACCATCTACGCCTCGAACTCCGTCTCCGGCTCGCTGACGAGCGGGTGGACGAAGTACACGGTCACCCTCCAGACGCCCAAGACCACCCCGACGACGTCCACCAACCGGATCGTCATCGCCACCACCAACAGCACCGCCAACGGCTCGACGATCTGGTTCGGGGCCACGTACCTGGACCCGCCGGCCTACGAGAACGCCGCCAACCACCTGCGCGTCGACCTGATGCAGAAGCTGGCCGCGCTCAAGCCGGCGATCTTCCGGGTGCCCGGCGGCAACTACCTGGAGGGCAACACCTACGCCACCCGGTTCCAGTGGTCCAACACGCTGGGCCCGGTGGAGGACCGTCCCGGCCACTACAACTCCGGCTGGGGCTACTGGTCCACCGACGGCATGGGCATCGACGAGTACCTGCAGATGGCCGAGGAGGTCGGGTCCACCCCGATCCTCGCGGTCTACGCCGGCTACACGCTCAACGGCACCTCCGACACCGGAACCACCCTCACCAACGACGTCACCGACGCGATCAACGAGATCCACTACGCGACCGACCCGGTGACCACCGCCTGGGGCGCCGAGCGGGCCGCCAACGGCCACGCGGCCCCGTACAACATCCAGGACGTGGAGGTCGGCAACGAGGACTTCTTCTCGTCCACCTACGCGACCCGCTACCCGCTGTTCTACAACGCGATCCGCGCGGCCTTCCCGTCGCTGAAGATCATCGCCACCGGGAGCAACACCGGCGCCGCCGCGTACGACGTGCTCGACGAGCACTTCTACCAGTCGGCGGCCTGGTTCGAGGCCCACTCGAACTACTACGACTCGGTGACCCGCGGCTCCAGCAAGGTCTTCGTCGGCGAGTACGCCACGATGGAGGGCAACCCGACCAACGACATGAACGGCGCGCTCGGCGACGCGTCCTGGCTGCTGGGCCTGGAGCGCAACTCCGACCTGGTGACCATGTCGTCGTACGCACCCATCTGGGCTAACGTCAACGGCCTGCAGTGGACCCCGGACCTGATCGGGTTCAACAACACCAGCAGCTACGGCTCGCCCAGCTACTACGCGCAGATCGTCCTCGGCCAGCACCACGGCACGACGGTCGTGTCCGACTCGGTCTCCGGGGCGAGCGGCCTGCAGGTCCTGGTCACGAAGTCCGGCACGACCTACTACCTGACGGTCGTGAACACCGGCGGATCGGCGCACCAGGCGACCGTCAACCTCAACGGCGTGAGCACGGTCAGCTCCACGGCCACCACCACGTCGCTGTCGGGCACCTCGGCGACCTCGACGAACTCCATCACCAACCCGACCAACATCGTGCCCGTCACCGGTACCCTCTCCGGCCTGGGCACCAGCTTCACCAACTCGTTCCCCGCCTACTCGATCACCGTGCTCCAGTTCACCGCGAGCTGATCCACACCGCTTGAGCTCACTGCGTGAGCTGATAACCCCCTGAGAATGTCGCTGTGGCCGGGACCTCGCCAAGAGCTCCCGGCCACAGCCGCCTAGTGTTATGCCATGCGCGTTGTCATCGCAGGCTCCAGCGGCCTCATCGGCTCGGCCCTCACCACGTCCCTGCTAGCCGACGGCCACGACGTGGTCCGCCTAGTCCGCCGCGCCCCTGCGACAGACCAGAACGCGGCCCCGTCCACCTCCGGCCACCTCACCGAGGCCCAATGGGACCCCGCCGCCGCCCATCTCGCGTCCTCCGCCCTGGAAGGCGCCGACGCCGTGGTCAACCTCGCAGGCGCGGGCGTCGCCGACCACCGGTGGACCACGGCGTACAAGCAGCAGCTGCGCGACAGCCGCATCCTGAGCACCGCGACGCTCGCCACCGCGATGGCGAACCTCGACAAGCCCCCCGCCGTGTTCGTCGCCGGATCCGCAGTCGGCTACTACGGCGAGACCGGCGAGACTCCCACCGACGAATCGGCAGGCCCCGGTACCGACTTCCTCGCACACCTCTGCCAGGAGTGGGAAGCCGCCGCAAATCCTGCCGAACGCGCAGGCATCCGCGTCGCGCACCCGCGCTTCGGCATCGTCGTCACGGCCGCCGGCGGCGCGTTCGGCAAGCTGCTCCCGCTCGCCCGCGTCGGCCTCGGCGGCAAGCTCGGCAGCGGCGATCAGTACTGGAGCTGCATCTCCCTCACAGACGCCGTCGCCGCGCTGCGCTACGTCATCACCACAGACACGCTCCACGGCCCGGTCAACGTCACGTCGCCAACTCCCACCACGAACCGCGAGATCACCGCCGTCATCGGTGAGGCCCTGCACCGGCCGACGTTCTTCGCCGTCCCCGGCTTCGCCCTGCGCCTCGTCATCGGCGGATTCGCCGAGGGCATCCTGATGAGCCAGCGCATCGTCCCCGCCAAGCTGCAAGACGCGGGCTTCACCTTCGCCCACCCGACCCTCGCCACCGCCCTGGCCGCCGCCCTCCACGCCTGATCGATCCCCGTCCCGTTCCCGCTTCCGCTCCCGCACCACCCCTCCCCCATATTCACTTGCCCCGCCTCCCCCACCCCCGGCAGACTGCTCCCTCCCCCCTCTCTGACGGTGTGACGCCGGGAGCTCCGCGTGCGCGTGTACTTCACTGCCGCCCGATTATCATTCCGCCGCTACATCACCTACCGATCCGCGACCTTCGCGGGCGTCGTCACCAACACGGCGTTCGGTTTCATCCGCGCGTACATCCTGCTCGCGATGTGGCACGAGAAGCCGCAGATCGGCAACTACGACGCGGCCGACGCGGTGACCTACGTGTTCCTCACCCAGGGCCTGATCACCCCGATCGGCGTCTTCCTCGGCTCGACCGAACTCGGTCCGCGCATCCGCACCGGCGAGGTGGCGACCGACCTCTACCGCCCCTGCGACCTGCAGCTCTGGTTCCTGGCCACCGACCTGGGCCGCGCCGCCGCAGGCCTCCTGCTGCGCACCATCCCCCCGATCGTGATCGGCAGCGTGGCCTTCCCCACCAGCCTGCCCACCGCGCCGCTCCCCTGGCTGAGATTCTCCGTGTCCTGCGCCCTAGCCCTGCTCATCAGCTTCGCCATCCGCTACTTGGTCAGCCTGACCGCCTTCTGGACGATGGACGAGCGCGGCACCGCGTCACTCCTCCTCGTCGTTGCGATGTTCTTCTCCGGCATGATCATCCCCCTGGTCGCGATGCCCGGCTGGCTAGGCTCCCTGGCCCACGCGTTGCCCTGGTCCGGCACGCTCCAGGTCCCCATCGACACGCTCCTCGGCACGAACACCACCAGCTTCGCCGACGCCGTCACCTTCCAATTCCTCTGGGCAGCGGTCCTGCTGGCCCTGGGCCGCGCCCTAACCTCCGCAGCCCGCCACAAAACGGTGGTACAAGGTGGCTGATTTAACCCCCGCCCCCGCCCCCACTTCCCCGGCCCTCCCCGCTCCTCCCCTCAATCCGGACTTCACGCCGCTCCCCTCCCCCGCCGCCTATCTCCTCCTCACCCGAATGTGGTCACGCGCCGCATGGCAGTACCGTGCCTCGCTCCTCCTCACCGGCACCGCCCAGATGCTCAGCACCTGCCTAGACCTAGCCGCCCTGCTCGTCATGTACTCGCAGGTCACAACCCTCGCCGGCTTCACCCTCCCGCAGACGCTCTACCTCTACGGCACCACCCGGCTCGCGTTCGCCCTCTCCGACCTCATTGCCAGCGGCATCGAGAACCTCAGCGACTCGATCCGGCTCGGCACCTTCGACGTGGTCCTGATCCGCCCGGTCGGCACCCTCGCCCAGGTGCTAGCCGACCAGTTCACGCCCAAGCGCTTCGGCAAGCTCATCCCCTCCACCGCCACGCTCGTCTGGGCGATCGACACACTCCCGATCACCTGGACGCCTCTCAAGGCAGCCATCTGCGTCGGCACAGTGCTCTGCGGCACAGTCATCTACTGCGCACTCTGGGTCCTGACCGGCTCGATCAGCTTCGTCGCCACCGACGCCCGCGAGACCGCCAACGTGATCACCTACGGCGGCGAGCTGGTCACCGAGTTCCCGTTCGCGATCTACCAGCGTCCGCTCGCGCTCATGATGACCTTCGCGATCCCGCTAGCCTTCATCACCTGGCAGCCCTCCCTGTACGTCCTGGGACGCCACGACCCACTCGGCCTGCCCGACTTCCTGCGCTTCGCCCCGCCCATAGTCGCAGTGCTCTTCAGCGCCCTCGCCGCGATCGTCTGGCGCGCAGCCGTCCGCCACTACCGCTCCACAGGCAGCTGACCCTCCACCACCCGCGACGCCCCTACGCCCGATCCAACTCCTTCTCCTCCTCCCGCTCCCGCTCCTCATTCCCCCGCAGATACATCTCCTTCACCGCCGTCTCCAGATCATCCCGCTCCGCCCGAAGCTCCTCGACGCTCCCGTCGTACGTCACCCGCCCGTGATCGATCGCCACGATCCGGCTGCACAGCCGTTCGATATCCCCGGTGTCATGCGTCGTGAGCAGGATCGTCGTCCCCATGGTCTGATTCAGCTCGTGCAGGAAGTCGCGCACCGTGTGCTTCGACACGACATCCAGCCCGATCGTCGGCTCGTCCAGGTACACGATCGCCGGATCGTGTAGCAGCGCAGCCGTGATATCGCCCCGCATCCGCTGCCCCAGGCTCAGTTGCCGCACCGGCTGGTCCATGAACGCCCCGAGCCCCAGCCCCTGCGCGTACCGGTCGAGGTTCTCCCGATACCGCGCCTCGGGGATCCGATACAGCCGCTGGATCAGCGCGAACGAGTCCCGCAAAGGAAGGTCCCACCACAACGTGGTCCGCTGCCCGAACACCACCCCGATCCGCCGCGCCAGCTTCACCCGCGAGCGCTGCGGCTCAAGCCCGGCAACCCGCAGCGTCCCCGACGTGGGCATCAGGATCCCCGTCAGCATCTTGATAGTGGTCGACTTCCCGGCCCCGTTCGGCCCGATGTACCCGACGAGCTCCCCCGCCTGCACAACCAGGTCGATCCGGTCCACCGCCGTAAACGCGACCCGCTCCCGCCGCCACCGCGCCACCCGCCGGTACCGCGTGAACGTCTTGGTGAGTTGTTCGGCAACAATGATCGGCTCGGTCACCGGGCCTCAGCTTCCATCGCACACGGCAGCAGGCAACCACCGATCGCCCACCAGGAGAACTTCCCATCCTCCCGTGTCCAGCCAGTCGACCACAACCCGTTTTCGGACCGCCGGCACTCGGGTTAAAGCGTGGGGACGACGGAGTACTTGAGGTACGTGCCTAGTTGGCGCTCGACTTCGCCCTCTAGGCGCAGGCCCAGGCGCTCGGCTACGCGGAGGGAGGGGGCGTTCTTGGGGCGGATGAGCGCGACTACGGGGAGACCGGGGGCGACCTTGGCGGCCATCGCGATTGCGGCGCGGCCTGCTTCGGTGGCGTAGCCCTTGCCCCATGCGTCGGGACGGAAGCGGTAGTAGAGGTTCAGGAAGACCTCGTCGTCCTGCAGCGGGGGACGCACGCCGGCGAAGCCGAGGACGCGGCCGTCTTGCGGGTCGCGGACGACCCAGTAGCCGTAGCCTTCCTCGCGCCAGTGGCGCTGCCAGACCTCCAGGACCGGGGGCACGGCCGCGGGGTCACGCACCGGGCCCGCCGGGTTGTGCACGTTGGTGGCCGGGTCGCCGTGGATCGCGAAGTAGGCGTCCGCGACCTGCGGGGTGGGGACGCAGAGCAGGAGGCGCTCGGTGCGCTGCCAGTCACGGCCCTGGAACACGCCGCGCGGGAGGCTGGCGCCGTCGCCGGCGGGCAGGTCGCCGAGCAGGTCGAGGCCGGGCGGGCGGCCTAGGTCGCGCGACATCAGGACCATGTCGTGACGTGCGGGGCCGATCGCGACCACGTTGCGCAGGGCGCCCGCGTATTGGAAGCCGTTGCGCTCGTACAGGGCTATCGCGCCGTGGTTGTTGCCGCGTGCTTCCAGCACTAAGAGCTCGATGTCCGCGGCGCGGGCGTGGGTGACGATCGCGTCGATGAGTGCTTGGCCGACGCCTTGGCCGCGGGCGGACGGGGCCACGACGACTCGGTCCAGTTCTGCGAGGAACCGGCGGGTGGGGTACGGGCTGCGGGTCCATTGGGCGGTACCGAGGACGGCGCCGTCGGGGTCGGTGGCGGCCAGGAGCGCGGCGTTGCCGAGGGCCGCGTCGGCTAGTACGGGGGCTAGGCGGTCTAAGTACTGGGGGACGGTGATTGTCGCGCTGAGGCCGAGCGCCTCGCCGCGGGCGGCCGCTGTGACAACTAGGTCTGCGATGGACGCGATGGTCGTGTGATCGGACTTGTCTACCGGTGCGATGCGGATTAGCGGTAGCCCGGCGTCTCTTGCGGTGCGCACTTGGAGATCATATGACTGCCGCCCGGTAGGGGGCGGCTACAGACACCTGCGGCGTCAGGGAATAACTGCAAGGGAAGGCCGGTTGTGGCAGGCATGAAGGTTGAGGTCTACAGCGATATCGCCTGTCCTTGGTGCTACATCGGGAAGCACCGATTCGAGCGCGCTCTCTCGGCGTTCCCCGGGGCCGCCGACGTCGAGGTGGTCTACCGGCCGTACCAGCTGGATCCGGGGGCGCCCTCGGTGGCCTCGTCGCACCGGGCCTACCTGGACAGCCGTTACGGGCCGGGCTCCGCGCAGATGGACGCCCGGGTCGCGAAGCTGGGTCTGGACGAGGGCATCCAGTTCGACTTCGACAACGCGCTGCACGTCAACACGCTGACCGGGCACCGGCTGCTGCGCCTGGCGGACGCCGAGTACGGACCCGCGGTCCAGGTCGCGCTGAAGGAGAAGCTGTTCGCGGCGCGCTTCGCCGAGGGCGGGGACGTCGGAGACCGGGCGCAGCTGACTGAGCTGGCGGTGGCGGTCGGCATGGATCGCGAGCGGGTCGCCGGGTATCTCGACTCCCGTGAGGGGACCGAGGAGGTGCTGGCCCAGATCGCTCTGGCGCAGGAACTCGGGGTCTCGTCGGTGCCGACGTTTGTGTTCGAGGGGCAGTGGGCGGTTTCCGGCGCGCAGGAGTCGAGTACGTTCCTGCGGGTGTTGGAGCAGGTCGCGGCGGAGACGAAGGAGAGCTCGGCTCCGGGAGATGCGGCGGACGCCGAGACCGGAGCTATCGGCGCAGAGACGGGCGGGGACGGGGACGAGGGTGCGTGCGCGGACGGGGTTTGCGCCGTTTGATCGTCCGAGGGTCAGATCTGGCAGATTTTCTGACTGTTCGGCGGAACTGAGTAGCAGCGACCAACGATCCCGGAGAGTATCCAGGCATGGCGAAGTTTGTGATTTTCGGCGGTAGCGGCATGATCGGGCAGCGCGCTGTGCGCGAGGCGCTGGACCGTGGTCACGAGGTGACCATCGTCGTGCGCCACCCGGCAAAGGTGACGGAATCGCACCCGAATCTGACGGTCACGTCCGGGGACGTGTCGGACCCGGGCACCGTGGCCAAGGCCGCGATCGGGGCCGACGCGGTGATCAGCGCGGTCTCCCCGCCGCGCGGCGTTCCCGGCTCCGATCCCGCAGCGGTGCTGACCGCGGTTGCCGAGAGCCTGGTCGCGGGCCTGCGCTCGCTCGGCTCCGACGCGCCCCGGCTGCTGGTCGTGGGTGGTGCGGGCAGCCTCGAAGTCGCCCCGGAGGTGCGCCTGGTGGACGCGCCCGGGTTCCCCGACCTGTACAAGGCCGAGGCGCTGGCGCAGGGTGAGGCGCTGGCCGTCTATCGCGGGGTCACGGACCTCGACTGGTCGTACCTGAGCCCGGCCGCGAGCATCGCGCCCGGGGAGCGCACCGGTACCTTCCGGCTCGGCGGGGACCAGCTGCTCTCCGACGCGGACGGCAACAGCCACATCTCGGCCGAGGACTACGTAATCGCGCTGGTGGATGAGGCGGAGGAGTCGAAGCACGTGCGGCGGCGGTTTACCGTGGCGTACTGAGGTACGCGCATACGTGTAGGTAAGGGCATACGTGTGCGCCGTCCCGCATCTGATGCTGCGGGGCGGCGCACACGTGTGTGGCGGCGTACTGCGTCCTACTTCTTGCGGGAGCGCTTTTCGCGTACGCGCACGGAGATCTCGACCGGGGAGCCTACGAAGCCGAACTCCTCGCGCAGGCGCCGCTCGATGAAGCGGCGGTATCCGGCCTCGAGGAAGCCCGAGGCGAACAGGACGAACCGCGGCGGGCGGTTCGAGGCCTGGGTGCCGAACAGGATCCGCGGCTGCTTTCCGCCGCGCACGGGGTGCGGGTGCTCGGCGACCAGCGAGCCGAGGAACGAGTTGAGCCGCGCCGTCGGGATGCGCGTCTCCCAGCCCTCCAGCGCCGCCTCGATCGCGGGCACCAGCTTTTCCATGTGCCGGCCGTTCTGCGCGGAGATGTTGACCCGCGGCGCCCAGGTGACCTGCACCAGGTCCTGCTCGATCTCCTTCTCCAGGTAGTAGCGGCGCTCCTCGTCGAGCTTGTCCCACTTGTTGTACGCCAGCACCAGCGCGCGGCCCGACTCGGCCACCTTGGTGATGATCCGGGTGTCCTGCTCGGTCAGCCGCTCGCTCGCGTCGATCAGCACGACGGCGACCTCGGCCTTCTCGATCGCGGCGTCCGTGCGCAGCGAGGCGTAGAAGTCCGCACCGTAGGTCTGGTGCACCCGGCGGCGGATGCCCGCGGTGTCCACGAAGCGCCAGGTCTTGCCGCCCAGCTCGACCAGTTCGTCCACCGGGTCGCGGGTGGTGCCGGCCGTGGCGTCCACCACGACCCGCTCCTCGCCGGCCAGCTTGTTGAGCAGCGAGGACTTGCCGACGTTGGGCTTTCCGACCAGGGCCACCCGGCGCGGGCCGCCGAGTCCGCCGCCGAAGGACTCGGCGGGGGTCTCGGGCAGCGCGGCCAGGATCGCGTCGAGCAGGTCGCCGGCGCCCCGGCCGTGCATCGCGGAGACCGGGTGCGGCTCGCCGAGGCCGAGCGACCAGAGCGCGGAGGACTCGGCCTCCTGCTGCGGGTTGTCCACCTTGTTCGCGGCCAGCACGATCGGCTTGCCGGACCGGCGCAGCACCTTCATCAGGGCCTCGTCGGTGTTGGTCATGCCGACGGTCGCGTCGACGACGAACACCACGGCGTCGGCCAGTTCGACCGCGATCTCGGCCTGCTCGGCGACGCGGGCGTTCAGGCCGTCGACGTCCACCTCCCAGCCGCCGGTGTCCACCACGGTGAACCGGCGGCCGACCCAGTTCGCCTCGTAGTAGACCCGGTCGCGAGTCACGCCGGGCACGTCCTGCACAACCGCCTCGCGGCGGCCCAGGATCCGGTTGACCAGCGTCGACTTGCCGACGTTGGGCCGCCCGACGATCGCCAGGACCGGCAGCGCGACCTGCCCGCCGACCGGGTCGTCGTACTCGCCGGGCTCCCCGGGCAGCGGTTCCGCGTTGCCGAACTCGTCGACGAACTCGCTCGGGTCGAACGGCGCGTCGAGGTCGTCGTCGAACGCGTCGTGGTCCACAGTCATCGCCAGTTCGTCCTTACTCCACTGCTGTCTGATCAAGGTCTGTCTTGGTTGTGCCTACTTGAGCGCGGCCGGTCTGTATACGCGCCTGCTCGATATGGGCACGCAACACGTCGCGCAACCGCTCGCTGGCGGCGTCGACGGCCTTACGTCCGGTACCGCGCCCTAGCTCGACCGGCGGTCCGTAGACCACGTCGAGCCGGGTACGCAGCTTGGGCAGCGAGCCGATCGTCCTGCCGCGCACACCCGAGCCGAGGCAGGCCACCGGCACGACGGGTGCTCCCGAGCGCAACGCGAAGTACGCCAAACCATTGTGCATGGTGGCGAAGTCATCCGCCGAACGCGTGCCCTCGGGGAACACCCCGAGGACCCCTCCTTGTTCCAGCGCGCCGAGCGCGGCCAGGATCGCGGCGCGGTCGGCCCCGTACCGGTCCACGCTGATCTGGCCGAGCCAGTGCAGGGCCGGACCGATCGGGCCCTTGAACATCTCCTGCTTGACCATGAAGTGCACCGGGCGGGGCGAGAGGCCGACCAGCAGCGGGCCGTCCAGAAAGCCGGTGTGGTTCCCGGCCAGGATAACCGGGCCGGCGGCGGGCACGTACTCGGCGCCGTGCAGGGTGATCTTCCAGAACGGCCGCAGCACGAACGGGCCGATCCGGCGGGCGCGCAGGGCTCCGCGCGGGGTCGGAACGCCCGGCTTGGCGCCCGGCTTCCCGGTCACGCGCGTACCGCTTCGACGAGTTCGACCACGTGGTCGATGGCCTGAACGAGTGTCAGGTGCGTCGCGTCCACCACGACCGCGCCGGTCGCGGCCTCGAGCGGACGGGTCGTCTTGGCGTCCTCGGCGTCCCGGCGGGCCAGGTCGGCGAGGGTGCCGGCGGCGGTGACGTGCGTGACGGGATTTGAACCCGCGACACCCGAGACGGTCAGTTCGGCGTTGCGCCGAGCGGCCCGCGCCTCCGGCGAGGCGGTCAGATAGATCTTGCGGTCGGCCGACGGGTAGACCACGTCCGCTATGTCGCGGCCCTCGGCCACCACCCCGGCGGACTCGACGAGGGCCGCGGTGATGATCTGCCGCTGCAGCGCGATCAGGCGGTCGCGCACCGGCTGGACTCCGGCGACCGCTGAGACCGCGGCGGTCACCTCGGCGGTACGGATCGCCGCGCTCACGTCCTCGCCGTCCACGATGATCGCCGGACTGTCCGGGTCCGTACCGGAGACGATGTTCGGCTTAACGCACGCGGCGGCGATGGCATGCGGGTCGGAAACGTCGATGTCGTTACGCAGCATCCACCACGTCATCGCGCGGTACTGGGCACCGGTGTCGAGGTAACGGAGGCCGAGTCTGCGCGCCACGCCCTTGGAGACGCTCGACTTGCCGGAGCCGGACGGCCCGTCGATCGCGACCACGATCGCCTTGTCAGTCACCTGCACACCCGCACATCTCTCTTCGCACCCGACCCGGACGGTGAACAGGGTATCGGTGCGGACGGGGTGTCAGCTCGTTGCCATGATCGGGGCGGGTTCGGCGGCACGGCTTTAGCTCTGAACAGCCTCAGCTCTGCACGGTCCAGCCGCGTTCGGACAGGCGCGCGGCCAGCTCCTCGGCGTTCTGCGGGGCGACCTGGAGGGTGACCAGGCCGACCGGCTGGCCGGGCGAGTGCTCGATCCGCAGGTCCTCGATGTTGACCCCGACCGCGCCCGCCGCCGCGAACAGCCGGGCCAGTTCGCCGGGGGCGTCGCTGATGACGACCGGCACGGACGTGTAGACCGCGCGCGGGGACCCGTGCTTGCCGGGGATGCGGGCCTGCCCGGCGTTGCCGCGCCGCAGCAGGTCCACCAGGTCGGCGCGGCCGACCGAACGCTTGTCCCCGTCCTCGGAGGCCATCGCGCGCAATGCACCGACCACCGTCGCCAGGTCGGCGGAGTACTCGTCGAGCACGTCGGCGACGGCGGCCGCGTTCGAGGAGAGGATCTCCCCCCACAGCGCCGGGTCCCCGGCGGCGATCCGGGTCACGTCGCGCACGCCCGGTCCGGCGATGCGCGCCGCGTCCTCGGAGGCGTTCTGCAGGCGGGCGGCCATGATCGCGGCGACCAGGTGCGGGGTGTGCGAGATCAGTGCGACGGCGTAGTCGTGGTCGGCGGCGTCCATCACCACGGGCACCGCCCCGCACAGCGAGATCAGCTCCAGCGCCCGGTTGAGCGTCGCCCGGCCGGTGGCGGCGGTCGGCGTGAGCACCCACGGCCGGCCGTCGAACAGGTCTGCCCGCCCGCCGAGCGGTCCGGAGATCTCGCGCCCGGCCAGCGGGTGCCCGCCGATGTAGGTCTGCTGGTCCACTCCCTGCGCGGCCGCGGCATCCTGTGGCCCGGCCTTCACGGAGGCGACGTCGGTGTACGAGGCGGCCAGCCCGCGCCGCTGGGCGTCCTCGAGGGTCGCGGCCACGTACGCGGGCGGGACCGCGATCACCGCGAGGTCCGCCGGTTCGGGCGGGTCGCCGATCTCCCCCGCCCCGAGCGAGGCGGCGGTGCGCACGGTGGACTCGTCCCGGTCGGCGAGGTAGACGGCGACGCCGCGGCGGGTGAGCGCGAGGGCGACCGAGGTGCCGATCAGGCCGGTCCCGATGACCGCGGCTGTACGCATCCTGCTCCCGCGCCTTCCTGCTGCTGCCCGGTCCGGCTCCGCTGCCGGGACCGCGGCCCCCTGCTCTGCGCTCTATCTGAGCCGCGCCATCTGCCCAGCGCCCTGCTTCCTACTACTGGGCGATGTCCCGGCGCAGGGCGGTGGCCCCGCCGAGGTAGACGTGCTGGATCTCCTGCTTCGAGCGCAGCGTCTCCACGTGCGCCAGGATCCGCACCACCCGCGGCAGCGCGCCGGGCACCGCGATCTCGCTCGTGCACAGCAGCGGGGTGTCCACCAGGCCCAGCTCACGCGCCGCCAGGGCCGGGAACTCGCTGGTCAGATCGGGGGTGGCGGTGAAGATCATGGAGATGACGTCCTCGGCGGTGAAGCCGTTCGCCTCGAACAGGGCGGACACCAGCCCGGTGGTCGCCTTGAGCACCAGCTGCCGCTCATCCGCGTCCACCTGCACCGCACCGCGCACCGCGCGCACAGCCATCGCAGCTGCCTCCTCGCTGTAGATCTGTCCTGGTCAGCCTACCGACGTGCGCCCCGGCCCCGCCAACCGACTTTCGGTTCTGTCCATACATTGGACAACCCGGCCCGCAGTGTGAACTGGAGCACCGTGTAACCAGAGCGGGAGTACTTGCCTGTTAAGCTGGTAGCCCGTGGATGACCGGCCGTTCCCCACCCGGCCAAACGCTCGTTACGACCACGGGAGCCCCACGTTGGCAGTGTCCAGCAGGTCCGCAGCCGCGAAGAAATCAACCGGACGCCCGACCAAGCACCTCTTCGTCACCGGGGGCGTCGCCTCCTCCCTCGGCAAGGGGCTGACCGCCTCCAGCCTCGGCGCGCTGCTCAAAGCGCGCGGCCTGCGGGTCACCATGCAGAAACTGGACCCGTACCTCAACGTCGACCCCGGCACCATGAACCCGTTCCAGCACGGCGAGGTCTTCGTGACCGACGACGGGGCCGAGACGGACCTGGACATCGGCCACTACGAGCGGTTCCTGGACACCGACCTGCACGGCTCGGCGAACGTGACCACCGGGCAGGTGTACTCCACGGTGATCGCCAAGGAGCGGCGCGGAGAGTACCTGGGCGACACGGTCCAGGTCATCCCGCACATCACCAACGAGATCAAGGCCCGGATCCTGGCCATGGACGCGGTGGAGGTGGACGGCGCCCCGGTGGACATCGTGATCACCGAGGTCGGCGGCACCGTCGGCGACATCGAGTCGCTGCCGTTCCTGGAGGCGGCCCGGCAGGTGCGACACGAGATCGGCCGGCAGAACTGCTTCTTCCTGCACATCTCGCTGGTGCCGTACATCGGCCCCTCGGGCGAGCTGAAGACCAAGCCGACCCAGCACTCGGTGGCCGCGCTGCGCTCGATCGGCATCCAGCCGGACGCGATCGTCTGCCGGGCGGACCGGCCGATCCCGGACTCGATCAAGCGCAAGATCTCGCTGATGTGCGACGTGGACGAGGAGGCGGTGGCCACCGCGGCCGACGCGCCCTCGATCTACGACATCCCGAAGGTGCTGCACGCGGAGGGCCTGGACGCCTACGTGGTGCGCCGGCTCGACCTGCCGTTCCGGGACGTGGACTGGCACGCCTGGGACGAGCTGCTGCGCCGGGTGCACAAGCCGAAGCACGAGGTCACCGTCGCGCTGGTCGGCAAGTACATCGACCTGCCGGACGCCTACCTGTCGGTGACCGAGGCGCTGCGCGCGGGCGGCTTCGCGAACGACGCCCGGGTGAAGGTGAAGTGGGTGGCCTCGGACACCTGCGAGACCGACGCGGGCGCGGCCCGGCAGCTCAAGGACGTGGACGCCGTGTGCATCCCCGGCGGCTTCGGGGTGCGCGGCATCGAGGGCAAGATCAACGCGGTGAAGTACGCGCGGGAGCGCAAGCTGCCGACGCTGGGGCTGTGCCTCGGCCTGCAGTGCATGGTGATCGAGACGGCGCGGCACCTGGCCGGGATCGAGGACGCGGGCTCCAGCGAGTTCGACGAGAACACCCCGCACCCGGTGATCTCCACCATGGCGGACCAGGTGGAGATCGTCTCCGGCGAGGGCGACCTGGGCGGCACGATGCGGCTGGGCCTGTACCCGGCGGAGCTGGCCGAGGGCTCGATCGTGCGCGGGCTGTACGGCGAGGCGAAGATCGCGGAGCGGCACCGGCACCGCTACGAGGTGAACAACGCCTACCGGGACAAGATCGCGGCCGGCGGCCTGGTCTTCTCCGGCACCTCCCCGGACGGCCGCCTGGTCGAGTACATCGAGCTGCCGCGCGAGACGCACCCGTACTTCGTGGCCACCCAGGCGCACCCCGAGCTGCGCTCCCGGCCGACCCGCCCGCACCCGCTGTTCACCGGGCTGGTGGCGGCCGCGGTCGCCCGCCGGACCGGGAAGAACTGACCCCGCGTAGTGTCTGGGCGCATGGACTACCAGATCGCGGACAGCCCCGAGGAATGGCCGGTCGAGTCGAGTGAGGAACTCGCCCGCGGCGGCATCACCTCCTACCGCCGCGACCGGGTGCGCATGATCGACGGCACGGTCGGCAGCCGGGAGTACGTGGTGCACCCCGGCGCGGTCGGCGTCATCGTGCTCGACGACGCCGACAGGGTGCTGACCCTGCGGCAGTACCGGCATCCGGTGCGCCGCCAGCTCTGGGAGCTGCCGGCCGGGCTGCTGGACAAGCCGGGCGAGCATCCGCTGGAGGCGGCGAAGCGCGAGCTGTACGAGGAGGCGCACCTCAAGGCGGGCCGCTGGCGGGTACTGGCGGACTACTTCAACACGGCCGGGTCCTCCGACGAGGCGATGCGCCTGTTCCTGGCCCGGGACATCAGCGAGGCGGACGGCGAGCAGTACGCGCGCGAGGGCGAGGAGGCCGGCCTGGTCGCGGCGTGGGTGGACCGCGGCGAGCTGGTCGAGGCGGTGCTCGCGGGCCGGGTGGGCACCGGCTCGATCGTGGTCGGCGCGCTGGCCCTGAACGCCGCCCTGGCCCGGCCGGGCGGGCTGGACGCGCTGCGGCCGGCGGACGCCCCGTGGCCTGCGCGCCCGTTCTAATAGCCGTAACCCTGCCTTAGCATTCGTAACACACCGCAGCTTGTAGCCTTCGATCCGAAGGCCGTGAGCGGCTTTTCCCATCGAGCAAGAGCCGCGGCGGCGACACTTCGTCGGTGCTTGCGGCAAAGCCGAAGCAGCGTGTAAGGCCCCGTCGGACCCTGTGGGCGCACCCGCGCGGTTAGGCTTTCAACAGCCGGAGCACCGGGTCATCCGGATTCCTCCTGGTTTCCCAGACAATATTGCAGTTTTCGCCCTAAGGACGATCGCCGTGAAGGTCGGTATCCCCCGCGAAGTCAAGAACCACGAGTACCGGGTCGCCATCACCCCGGCGGGTGTCCACGAGCTGACCCGCGCCGGGCACGAGGTGTCCGTCGAGGCCGGGGCCGGGCTCGGCTCCTCCATCCCGGACGCGGACTTCGCCGCCGCCGGGGCCGCGATCCTGCACACCGCGGACGCGGTCTGGGCCGAGGGCGACCTGATCCTGAAGGTCAAGGAGCCGATCGCGAGCGAGTACCACCGCATGCGCTCCGGCCAGACCCTGTTCACCTACCTGCACCTCGCCGCCTCGCGCGAGTGCACCGACGCGCTGCTGAACGCCGGCGTCACGGCGATCGCCTACGAGACCGTGCAGCTGTCGAACGGCGCGCTGCCGCTGCTCGCCCCGATGTCCGAGGTGGCCGGTCGGCTGGCCCCGCAGGTCGGCGCGTACAACCTGATGCGCTTCTCCGGCGGCCGCGGCGTGCTGCCCGGCGGCGTGCCCGGGGTGGCCCCGGCGAAGGCCGTGGTGGTCGGCGCGGGCGTGTCCGGCTGGCACGCCACCACGATCGCCGCGGGCATGGGCTTCGACGTGACCCTGCTGGACCGGGACATCGCCAAGCTGCGCGAGGCGGACAAGGTCTTCGGCAACCGGATCAAGACGGTGGCTTCGAACGCCTTCGAGCTCGAGCGGGCGGTGCTGGAGGCGGACCTGGTGATCGGCGCGGTGCTGATCCCGGGCGCCAAGGCCCCGAAGCTGGTGAGCAACGAGCTGGTCTCCCGGATGAAGCAGGGCTCGGTGCTGGTGGACATCGCGATCGACCAGGGCGGCTGCTTCGAGGACTCGCGGCCGACCACGCACGCGGAGCCGACCTTCCAGGTGCACGGCTCCGTGTTCTACTGCGTGGCCAACATGCCCGGCGCGGTGGCCAACACCTCCACGTACGCGCTCACCAACGTCACGCTGCCCTACGCCGTGGAGCTGGCGAACAAGGGCTGGAAGGAAGCCTGCCGGACCGACCACGCGCTGGCGCTCGGCCTGAACACCCTCGCGGGCGAGCTCACCTACGCGCCGGTCGCCGAGGCGCACGGCCTGCCGTCGCTCAAGCTCGACGAGGTACTGGCCTGATCCGGGCCGGGCGTACGCGTACGCCTCGCCGGTGAACGAAAACGCGGCCCGCGCTCCTGAGCGAAGAGCGTGGGCCGCGTTATTCGAACGCTTATCCGAACCGGATTTCCGGGTTACTGCTGCGGCGGCTGCTGCCAGGTGCCGGGAGCGGGCTGCTCCGGAGACTGGCCGAACTCCGCCGGGGGAACGTAGCCTCCGGCCGGCGGAACGTATCCGCCGTCCTGCGGCGGCTGCGACTTGAACGCGTCCGCGAACTTGTTGATGCTGCCGCCGGCCGCCGTGAATGCGAGGTATGAGAACACCGTCGCGACGATTGCCAGCACCACTGCCAGGTAGGTCCCGAATGAGGCGCTCGAGTCCACGTAGGCGCTGAGCTCGGAGGGAACCGGCGAGTAGGTCAGCCAGAGAATCAGCACAATGATCGTCGCGAGGAGCGAGACCGCGCCGAAGGCCGCGTAGCCGCCGCGGATCACCACGGAGCGGCCGAAGGCCGGCAGGGCGACCAGGATGCCGATGGCCAGGAGCAGGAACATCGGGAACCAGGCCCAGAAACCGATGTCCCAGGCGTTGCCGCTCGCGCTGGCGTCGCTCCCCGCGAGCGCCGCGATCGAACCCTTGGCCGATACCGACCACCAGGGCAGAAAAGTGTTGATGAAGGCGAGCAATCCTACAATCGCCAAGACGCGCTCGGTGCGGCCGAGCTTCGTCAGATCCATGTACCCCTCCTCAGTGCGCGCCGACCGGCGTCAGCGGGCAGCCCACTCTTTCCATGGCGGGCTGCCATACTTCTACAGCTTCCTCTCAGGTTCCGATAGTGGTCGTAAGCGAAACGTGCCCTTAAGGGCAAGCCCGATCACAGGTGGGGGGTGGCAACGCCGGTGATTTCCGGTATTTCCGAAGTCGGATCTCGGATCAGTGGACTACTGCGGACGGCGCCGGGTTTTCGGGCCGGGGTCGGGGAACACCGTAGGGCACCGAGGCCGACCCGTGATGGTGATTTGTCGACGAATACTCGGGGTTCCTGCGCGCGTTGCGCCACTGGAGCGACCCCGCCTTGCTGTAATTGGAGGGTCGCCCTAGAGTCGCAGGGTCACCATGGCGTCAGGGCGATGAATACATAGGTCGACAATTGGCGCCGCCACGGTGGACACTGCTCTGGGGGCACCGCCGGGGGCTCGCCCCGCACAGGCACTTGGGAGGATGACCGGCAGGTGAGCGATTCGACATACGCCGCACCGCATACGGCGGCGCTCGCCGGAGGGAGCGGTCGAGGAGGAACTGTTGTGACCAGCGGTCCGTGGACCGGCGACGTCGAGATCGACGACCCGTACGGCATCGACGACGAACTGCGTTTCGAGGACGGATTCGACCCGGACGCGGAGATAGAGCCGGATGCGGAGTACGCGGCCACGCTCGCCCCGGACCCGGCGACCCAGCGGCGCGAGCGGGTCGGCCCGACCGGCCGCCCGATGCCGCGTTTTCCTGCTCCCCGCCCGGCGATGGACCACGGTCCCGCGAAGATCATCGCGATGTGCAACCAGAAGGGCGGGGTCGGGAAGACCACCTCGACCATCAACCTGGGCGCCGCGCTGGCCGAGTACGGCCGCAAGGTGCTGCTGGTGGACTTCGACCCGCAGGGCGCGCTCTCGGTGGGCCTCGGGGTCAACCCGATGGAGCTGGACCGCACCGTCTACAACCTGCTGATGGAGCGGGGCGTGAGCATGGAGGACATCCTGCTCAAGACGGTGACGCCCGGCATGGACCTGCTGCCGAGCAACATCGACCTGTCCGCGGCCGAGGTGCAGCTGGTCACCGAGGTGGCCCGGGAGTCCTCGCTGTCCCGCGCGCTCAAGCCGGCCCTGTCCGAGTACGACTTCGTCATCATCGACTGCCAGCCCTCGCTCGGCCTGCTCACGGTCAATGCCCTGACAGCGGCGCACAGCGTGATCGTCCCGCTGGAGTGCGAGTTCTTCGCGCTGCGCGGGGTGGCGCTGCTGACCGAGACGATCGAGAAGGTGCGCGAGCGGCTCAACCCGGAGCTGGAGCTCGACGGCATCCTGGCCACGATGTACGACGCCCGCACGGTGCACAGCCGCGAGGTGCTGGCCCGGGTGGTGCAGGCCTTCGGCGACCAGGTCTTCCACACGGTGATCGGCCGCACGGTCCGCTTCCCTGAGACCACGGTGGCCGGGGAGCCGATCACGTCGTACGCGTCGAGCTCGGTCGGCGCGGCCGCCTACCGCCAGCTCGCCAGGGAGGTGCTCGCGAGGTGCCCCGCCGAGTGAGGATGCCGGGAGCCGACGAGCTGTTCCGCCCGACCGGGGCGGGCTCGCACGGCTCCGGCGGGATAGCCGCCGGCTCGGGTCTGTCCACGATGGGCAACGCGGTCCTCGCGGCACGTCCGGGCGGCGACCGGCTGCGCGCCGTGCCGGACCCGGTCGAGGTCGGGGAGGGGCCGGAGGGCTTCGAGCCCGGCGAGTACGACGAGGCGCACCCCCAGGAGGCGCAGCCGCGCCAGGCCCGGGTGCGCACGGCCGCCCGCCCCCGGGGCGGCCCGGCCCAGCGCGGGGCCAGCGGCCGGGAGCGGCACGACGAGAAGATCACCGTCTACGTCTCCCCCGAGGAGCTGCTCGGCCTCGAACAGGCCCGGATCCTGCTGCGGGCGGAGCACGGCCTGGCCGCGGACCGGGGCCGGATCGTGCGCGAGGCGCTGGACCTGGTGCTCGCGGACTTCGACGCCAACGGGGAGAGCTCGCTGCTGGTCCGCTCGCTGCGCGGACTCTGACAGTGTGTGCAGGCTCTGACTGCACACGGGCGGGCCGACCTGACGGCCCGGCAGGCGCGCCAGCCCCGGATGCGGCCCATCCGGCGTAATACAGTGGCTCTGTGGAACAAACCGAGACCGGGCCGACGGCCGACGAGGCGCCGACCGGCCGGGGCGGCGGCCGGACCTCTGTGTTCCAGGTGCACCTGGACGAGTTCGAGGGCCCGTTCGACCTGCTGCTCGGGCTGATCGCCAAGCACAAGCTGGACGTCACCACGCTCGCGCTGTCCAAGGTGACCGACGAGTTCATCTCCTTCATCCGCAGCAAGGGCTCCGACTGGGACTTGGACCAGGCCAGTGAGTTCCTGCTGGTCGCGGCGACGCTGCTGGACCTCAAGGCGGCCCGGCTGCTGCCCGCCGCCGAGGTCGAGGACGAGGAGGACCTGGCCCTGCTTGAGGCCCGCGACCTGCTGTTCGCGCGACTGCTGCAGTACCGGGCCTACAAGCAGGTGGCGGTGGAGCTGTCCGGGCGCTACGCCCTCGGCTCGCTGCGCCACCCGCGTTCGGCGCCGCTGGAGCCGGTGTTCAAGGAACTGCTGCCCGAGGTGCTGATCAGCCTGTCCCCGGAACAGTTCGCGGCGCTGGCGGTGCGCGCGATGACGCCGCGTCAGCCGCCGACCGTGTCGATCGAGCACATCCACCAGATCCAGGTCTCGATCCGCGAGCAGGCCAACGTCATCGCGGAGAAGCTGCGCAGGCTGGGCACGGCGACGTTCCGCACGCTGATCGAGGACGCGCCCGACACGATTCACATCGTGGCCCGCTTCCTGGCCCTGCTCGAGCTGTTCCGGGAGAAGGCGGTGGGCTTCGACCAGCCCGATCCGTACGGAGAGCTGACGGTGCGTTGGACCGGCAGCGAGGAGGGCGAGATCGAGGTCGACGAGGAGTTCGAGGGCGTCGCGGCGGCCGAGGAGTCCGAATCCGAGCCCGGACCGGCGGCCGCGGTACCGGCACAGCGCACGCAGGAGGCGACAGAATGAGCAGCACCAACGGCGAACTACAGTCCGGGAACGGGGCGGCGTTCTGGGCGGCCCGCGGCGTGAGGATAGAGCCCGAGCCGGAGCCGGAGGACGTTCTCGAAGCGCAGGACGTTTTCGAGTCCGAGCATGCTGTCGAGGAAGTCGAAGCGGTCGAGGAAGTCGAAGCGGTTGAAGAGGTCGAAGCCGTCGAAGCGGCGGTTGAAGAGGTCACCTCTTTCGAGGCTCCCGAGGACGTCGTAGTGCTTCCGGCTCAATCTCAGGCCTCCTTTGACGAGCAGACCTCGCTTGACGGGCAGGCCTCCGTTGACGAGCAGGCCTCGCTCGACGAGGTCGAGCCGCAGGGCGGCGAGCTCGTGGACGGCCTGGCCGTGCTGAGCGAGTCGCTGGCCGAGACCCGCCGGGCCCGCGAGAACGCGCCGCGCCCCGAGCCCGCCTGGCAGCTTTCCAACGAGCTGGCCACGCCGCTGCCGCCGCTGAAGACCTGCCTCGAGGCGATCCTGATGGTGGTGGACGAGCCGGTGACCGCCGTGGTGCTGGCCCAGGTGGTCGAGCGGCCCACCGGCGAGGTCGGCGAGGCGCTGCGTGAGCTGGCCGAGGAATACACTGAACAGGGCCGCGGTTTCGAGCTGCGCGAGGTCGGGGTCAGCCTCGGCCACGGCGGGCAGACCGGGTGGCGGATGTACTCGCGCGCCGAGTGCGCGCCGGTGGTCGAGCGGTTCGTGCGCGACGGCCAGCAGGCCAAGCTCACCCAGGCCGCTTTGGAGACTCTCGCCGTGGTGGCCTATCGTCAGCCGGTCAGCCGCTCGAAGGTCTCCGCGATCCGCGGGGTCAACTGCGACGGCGTGATGCGGACGCTGCTGGCCCGTGGCCTGGTGGAGGAGTGCGGCACCGAGCACGAGACCGGTGCGCTGCTGTACCAGACCACCGGCTTCTTCCTGGAGCGGATGGGCCTCAAGGGCCTGGACGAGCTTCCGGAGCTCGCCCCGCTGCTGCCCAGCGCCGCGGAGGTCGAGGACGAGGCCTGAGCGCCTCTGCGGGGCCGGGACGACCGGCCCCGGGTGATGAATGACGTGTGATGGAGACGAAGATGGAACGGCGCGCGACGCCCCTGCACGATCCGAACGAGGAGGGCGTGCGCCTGCAGAAGGTGCTGGCCGCCGCCGGAGTCGGCTCGCGCCGCGCCTGCGAGGAGCTGATCGACCAGGGACGGGTGTCCGTGGACGGCAAGCGGGTGGGCACCCAGGGCATGCGGGTGGACCCGGAGAAGGCGGTCATCCACGTGGACGGGCTGCGGATCGCCTCCGCGTCCGACGCGACCTACCTGGCGCTGAACAAGCCCCAGGGCGTGCTGTCCACGATGACCGACCCGGAGGGCCGCGAGAACCTCGGCGACTTCGTCGAGGGGCGCGCGCAGCGGCTCTTCCACGTCGGCCGGCTCGACGCGGAGACCGAGGGCCTCATCCTGCTGATGAACGACGGCGAGCTGGCGCACCGGCTCACCCACCCGTCCTACGGAGTGCAGAAGACCTACCTGGCGCAGGTGGACGGGATCGTCCCGCGCGACCTGGGCCGACGGCTGCGCGAGGGCATCCTGCTGGAGGACGGCCTGGCCCGGGTGGACAGCTTCAAGATGGTGGACGCGGTCGGCAAGCACGCGCTGGTCGAGGTGGTGCTGCACGAGGGCCGCAAGCACATCGTGCGCCGGCTGCTGGCGGAGGCCGGGCTGCCCGTGAACCGGCTGGTGCGCACCCGCTTCGGGCCGGTCTCGCTCGGCGACCAGCGGCCGGGCAAGGTGCGTGGCCTGACCCGCGAGGAGATCGGGTCGCTGTACAAGGCTGTGTCTATGTAAGCAGTGTCAGCGTGCGTGAGACGGCTCGGCTGTCCGTTGTGAACGGACAGCCGAAACCCTCCCCCCGCGACGCTCCGCGCGGCTATCGATGCTTGGTCAGGCGCAGCGCGAGCAGTCCGCCGAACAGCGACACGATCCCGGTGACCACCATCACGACGGCGATGGCGTGCGCCGAGGAGTGCGCGCCCGGCCGGGCCAGCAGGTTCAGGAACAGGGTGCCGAAGGTGGCGATGCCGATCACCTGGCTCAGCTGGGCCGTGGTGGAGATGACCCCGCTGGCGTCCGCGGCGTCGCGCACCGGGATGCGCGAGAGCATCAGGCCGAGCAGCGGGCTGTAGGCCAGGCCGAGGCCGAACCCGTTGGCCGTCTGCAGGATCCACCGGGTCAGGCCGCCGGTGGTGCCCGTGTGCAGCACCCCCGCCAGCGCGAAGGAGCTGGCCGCGACCACGACGAATCCGGACACGATCAGCCACGGGTAGACCCTCGCCGGCAGCTTGCGCCAGCGCATCGACACCACGAAGATCGCCCCCGCCGCCGGGGCCCCGGCCAGGCCGGCGTCCAGCGCGGAGAAGCCGAGCGCACCCTGCAGGTGCAGCGTGAGGGCGAAGAAGCCGCCGGTCAGCACGGCCATCGCGACGAACATGGCGCCGATGGACAGCGAGAAGCCGGGCAGCCGCAGCGTGCGGCCGGAGATGATCGGGGTGCCGCCGCGGCGGGTCACCCGGGTCTCCACGGCCACGAAGACGGCCAGGCCGACCGCGCTGGCGGCCAGCAGCAGCCAGCCCCACAGCGGCCAGTGCTCGTCGTGCCCGAGCACCAGCGGCAGCACGAAGCACAGCACCGTCGGGGTGAGCACCGCGACGCCGACCGGGTCCAGGCCGCGCCCCGGCTCGCCCTTGTCCTTGGGCAGCACCCGGGCGCTGATCACCAGCGCGGCCAGGCCGACCGGGACGTTGATCAGGAAGGCCGGCCGCCAGGTGGTGTTGAACAGGTTGGCGCTGACCAGCAGCCCGCCGATGACCTGGCCGACGGCCGCGCCGCCCGCGATCACCGCGGTGTACAGGCTGGTGGCCCGCAGCCGGGACTGTCCGTCGAAGTTGCGCTGGATGATCGAGAGGACCTGCGGCACCATCGCGGCCGCACCCACGCCCTGCACCGCGCGGAAGGCGATCAGCCCGCCGATGTTCGGGGCCAGCCCGCAGGCCAGCGAGGCGAGGGTGAACAGGGCCAGCCCGGCCCGGAACATCCGGCCGTGGCCCCACAGGTCGCCCAGCCGCGCCCCGGTGACGATGAGCACGGCGTAGGAGATGGTGTATCCGGACACCGACAGCTGGAGGCCGGCCCCGGTGGCGTGCAGCTCGGTGTGGATCGTCGGCAGGGCGACGTTGACGACGGCGACGTCGAGCACCGCCATGAACATGGCGATGAGCACGGTCCACAGCAGCGGACCCTTCGGCGCGGCCTGCGGTGTCCCCGTGCCAGTCCCCGTGGGCGCCGCGACTACAGTGATGGAATCGTTCGCGTTCGCAGCAGTCGTACTTGACATGTGACCAGCGTCGCGGACCGCCGATCCTGTTACCAGGAGCCTGCTTATCCAGGTACCAGCAGTACCTGGAACGTTTCGGCGGCGTCGGTGATGATGGTGCCATGGCCGTGATGACCGTCGCCCAGTCCGCCGCGCAACCGCAGCCGCCGCTGCGGCCCGCAGTCCCCGCCGGGAAGGTCCGCCGCACCGAGCTTGGCACCTTCCTGCGCAGCCGCCGCGAGCGGCTCGCCCCCGAGGACGTCGGGCTGCCGCCGAGCCTGCGCCGGCGCACCCCCGGGCTGCGCCGCGAGGAGGTCGCGCAGCTCGCCGGGGTCGGGGTGACCTGGTACACCTGGCTCGAGCAGGGCCGCCCGATCAACGCGAGCACCCAGGTGCTGGACTCCATCGCGCGCACGCTGCGGCTGGACGAGGACGAGCACAACCACCTCTACCGGCTGGCCGACGTGCCGTCGCTGGTCCCGGTCGGCGTGCACGAGGCCGTGCTGGAGCCCGAGGTGCAGCGGGTGCTCGACGAGATCGCCTCGATCGCCTGCGTGATCAACGAGCGCTTCGACCTGCTGGCCTGGAACCGCACCTACGAGCTGGTGTTCCCCGGCATCATCGATTTCCGGGGCAAGTACCGCAACACCCTGTGGAACATCTTCACCATGCCGGACTGCTGCCACCCGTTCGTCAACCGGGCCGAGGAGATGCCCCGGATGGTGGCCACCTTCCGGGCCGCCTACGCGCACCACGTCGGCGAGAAGTGCTGGGAGCACTTCATCAGGGACCTGCTGGAGCACAGCCCGCAGTTCGTCAAGCTGTGGGCGGCCCACGAGGTGGCCGGCTACGGCACCCGGTACAAGATCTTCAACCACCCGGTGGCCGGGCAGCTGAAGTTCAAGTCGATGAGCCTGGGCATCCACGCCTCGCCCGGCGCGCGCATGGTGGTCTACACGGCGGCCGACGAGACGACCGACGAGGCGATGCGCAACCTGGAGAGCGGGCTGGCGATCTGTCAGAAGACCGTGCTGCCCTGCGGTCACCGCCTGCGGGCGGTCCCGGCGACCAGGCCGGAGTAGAGCTCGCCGAGCTGATACAGGCACTGCTCGGTGTCCGGCCACCGGCTCGCGCGTTCCCGGCCGCGGGCGGACAGCCGGGCGCGCTCCTCCGGATCCTCGGCGAGGCGGATGATGCCGCCCGCCAGGGCGTACGCGTCGCCCGGCGGGACCAGCACGGCGGCGTCACGCGTGAGCGCGGGGGTCCCGCCGACCTTGGTGGCCACGACCGGCACGCCCGCGCGCATCGCCTCCTGCACGGCCAGCGCTCGGGCCTCCCAGGTCGAGGAGAGCGCCAGGAGGTCCGCGGCGGCGAGCAGGTCGGCGACGTCGGTGCGATGGCCGAGCAGCACGGCGTCCAGGTGCAGCGCGTCGATCTCGGCCTGCAGCGCGGCGCGCAGCGGGCCGTCCCCGGCGATCGCCAGGCGCGGCGCGGGCGCGGACGTACCGGCCAGCCGCCGGGCCCGGTCCATGATGTGCATCGCCTGCAGCAGGGTCGCGTAGTCCTTCTGCGGGGCCAGCCGGCCGAGGGCCAGTACCAGGGGCCGCGCGTCGGGGCCGGAGCCGTCGTCGAGCCCGAGTTCGGCACGTACCTGCGCGCGGTCCCGGGTTGCGGGGGCCAGCGGCGGGGCCGGCACGGGGCCGAGCCGCGCGTCACGGGCGCCGAGGGTGCGGGCGCGCTCGACCAGGTCCTCGGAGGCTCCGAGCACCACGTCGGCGCGCAGCACCGCCAGCTTCTCCAGCCCGGTCAGCAGCTTGGACCTGATGCCGGAGGCGAGCATCGCGTTGTGCAGGGTCACCACGCTCGGGGTGTCCCGGCGGGTGAGCGCCAGCCCGGTCAGCGCGCCGGCCCGCACCCCGTGTGCGTGCACGACCTCGGTGCCGGCGACCGCAGCACGCAGCGCCCGCACGGCCGAGAGGTCCCGGCCCGGACTGATCGAGGCGGAGATCGGCACCGGGCGGAAGTACGCGCCGATCCGGCTGAAGCCGAAGTGCTCCTCGGTCTGCTCGGGCGCCGCGACGGTCACCTGGTGCCCGCGCCCGATCAGGCCAGCCGCCAGGTCGTGCACGTGCGCCCCGATGCCGCCGGTGCTGGTCCCCAGCACCAGCGCGATACGCAGCCTCACGCGGCCCTCGATTTCATGCAGCCCTCGACCTCATCTGCCACCCCTGGCCCTGGCCCTGCTCCGGACCCGGGCCAGCAGCGGCCGCAGGTCCCCGTCGTCGAGTGCGAAGAGCACGGCGGCGTACACGCCGAGCGCGATCAGCCCGCACAGCGGCGCGGTGGCCAGCGCCGGGGCCGAGCCGGTCGGCCCGATCCAGCCCGCGACCAGCCAGCCCGCCGCGCCCGCGGCCGCGGCCCCTATCCCGCCCACCGCGGCGGCCCGGGGCAGGCCGGTGAAGGCCCCCGGCCCGATCCGGCGGCGCGTGGCGGTCAGCAGCAGCACGCCTGCCACGGTCATCCCGCAGGCGTTGCCGAGGCCCAGCGCCGCGACCGCCTGGGTCGGCGGCATGGCCCAGATCAGCGCGCAGTCCGCGCCGAGGACGGTCAGCCAGCCGATCACGGTGGAGATGGCGGCGTCGCGGCCGTGCCCGCCCGCGTACAGGACGCGACCCAGGTGCGCGATGGCGGCGTACCCGGGCAGGCCGAGGGAGAAGGCGAGCAGTCCGTAGGCCATCATCGACGGTCGCGGACCGCTCGGCGCGGAGATGAACAGGTACGCCATCGGCCATGCGGTCGCCACCAGCAGGGCCGCTCCCCCGCACGAGGCGATGAGCACGGCGCGGCTGGTTGTCGCCACGCCGGTGCGGTAACCGACCAGGTCGCCGCTGTCCGCGCGGGCCGACAGGTCGGTGAATGCGGTCGTCGCGATCGGCACGGCCAGCACCGCGTACGGGAGCACGAAGACGGCCCAGCTGAAGGTGTAGACGGTCAGCGAGCCGGTGGCCGCGTGCGTGTGGCTGGTGAGCAGCACGACGCCCAGCACGACGAGGTTCTGCGCGGCCAGCGTGGCGATGCCTGCCACGGCGAGGTTGCGGGCCCGCCGGGCGATCCCGCTCGGGAAGCGCAGGCGCGGGCGCAGCCGCAGGCCGCTGCGGCGCACGGCGGGCAGCAGGCTGAGCGCGAGGGTGGCGACGCCGAGCGTCGTGCCGAGCCCGAGGAACAGCTCCGAGTGGGGTCTCAGGGTGCGCAGGTCGCCGCCGGCCGCGGTCGGGTCCAACTCGCCGAACACCAGGTACGTCGAGACCACGACCAGGCTGGAGAGCAGCGGGGCGAGCGCCGGGGACAGGAAGCGCCGGTCGGACTGCAGCGTCGCGGACAGCACCACCGCGACCCCGTACAGCGGGATCTGCGGCAGGAACAGCACCAGGAACCGGCTGACCGTCGCGGCGTACGCGCCGAGCGGGGCGTGGTCGCCGGCCAGCAGCGAGCCGAGCGGCCCGGAGATCGCGACGCCGACCAGGCACAGCGGCAGCAGCACGGCCACGGTCCAGGTCAGCAGCGCCGAGATGATCGCCTCGGCCTGGTCGCGCTCGCCGCGGGCCAGCGGCCCGGCCAGCAGCGGGACGGCGACGCTGGCCAGCGCGCCCCCGGCGACGATGTCGAAGACGGTGTTCGGGACCTGGTTCGCGGTGTTGTACGCGTCGGCCAGCGCCTGGGTGCCGACCGTGTGCGAGAAGGCGAGGGTGCGCAGGAAGCCGACCATGCGCGAGAGCACGGTGACCGCCGCGATCAGCGCCGCCCCTCCGGCCACCGTGCGGACCGCCGCGCGCCGGCCCTCGGCCCCGGACGGCCGCGTGCCCACCGGTGCGACCGGCTGGACCAGCGGATCGTCGACGGAGGGCAGCGGGGCCGGGCGGTCAGGCACGACGGCCGAGCCCGTCCAGGGCTCGCAGCGGCGCGGTCTTGGCGATGACCTTGGTGAAGGAGACCTTCTCGCTGGCCAGGGTGATCGCGGTCAGCGCGGCGGCCCGCCACAGCAGCCCGGCCCGGGAGGCGGAGGCGGCCGCGGCGGTGCCGAGCACGGCGCCGAGCGCGTTGGCCCCGGCGTCGCCGAGCATGGCGCGCTCGTCGAGGTCCTCGGGCAACAGAGCTAGCGCCGCGCCCAGGCCCGCGTAACGCACGGCCGCGGCGGCGGGGCTCGCCCCGTCGTGCAGCAGCGCGGGCGCGGCCCCGATCGCGGCGGCCTTGATGGCTCGGCCGGGACGCAGGTCGAACAGGTTCACCGCGTTGGCCGCGGCGGCGATGACCACGCCCGCGAGCGCCTTGTCCACGAGCGTGTCGGCGGGGCCGCGCCGCACCAGCGCCCCGGCCACCAGGCCGACCCCGCCGATGCCGACGATCTTGACGCCGCCGGTGGTCAGCTCGCCCTTGGCCAGCGCGGCGAGGTGCCCGCGCATCCCGCGCCGGTCGCCGTTGCCGTACAGGTCGTCGTAGACGCCGAAGGCCCCGGCGCCCGCGGCCGCGCCGACAGCGGCCGCGCGCAGCGGTCCGGGCACGCCGGGGACGACGGCCAGCGCCGCTGCGGCGCCCGCCGCGTAGGCCGGGCCCTCGAGCAGGGTGACCGGCTCGCCGCGGTGGTTGACCCGGTTCCACAGCTTCGGATCGCGGCCGGGGCCGCCGCCCTCGGTGACCGCGCCGCGCGCCGCGCTGAAGGCGAGGCGGGCCGCGCCCGCGCCGAGCGCCGCGGCGAACACCTTGGCGGCGATTCCCATGGGCCTGGTCCGTTCTGTCTGTCCGAAGGGTTCCGGAGGGCTGGGCGTCAGCCGCTCGCGCTGGGCGAGGGCACCTGCAGGCTGGGCAGCTTGGGCAGCAGCCCGTCGTTCGAGCCGGTCGTGCCGTAGTGCCCGGCGGCGCCGGTCGCGTTGGCGCTCTCCTGGTAGAGCACGAACACTACAGCGACCTGACCGATCGTCTGGTCCACGTCGCTGACCGTGGAGACCGTCTTGGCGGCGGTGGTGTTCTTGAGCACCGCGGCGATCAGCCCGCCGGTGCCCGTCGCGGCCGTCAGGCCGCCGACCACCGGTCCGACGCCCGCGGAGTGCAGCGCCTGGGCCAGCGTCACATAGGCCTGGTTCTGCGCGTCGGCGGCCGAGCCGGCCGGCGCGGCGATGAAGGCCGCGGTCGGCTTGGTCATGTCCGCCGCGGTGGGCATCGTGTTCACCGCGATCACGCCGATGTCCTTGAAGGCCTTGAGCGTCCGGACCGACCAGTCCGCGGTCATCGCGGTCGGCGTGGCCGTCGCCGACGGGCTCGCGCTGCTGCTCGCCCCCGTGCTGGAGCCGGTGCCGGTGCCCGCGGTCGCCTGCGCGGTGAGCGCGTCGGCCAGCAGGTTCATCGCCTTGCTCACCGTGTCGCCGCCGCCCACGCTCTGCCCGGTCGGGGTGTACTGGGCGAGCAGCTGGTTGAGCTCGTCGGTGCTGCTCGCGTCGGTGAACGTGGCGTTGACGGTGACGTCCGCGGTGATCGTGGCGGCGGCCCGCTTGGCGAGCGCGAGGGTCGCGTTGGCCGAGGCCTCGTCGTCCCCGGCGATGCGCACCACGACCACGTAGTCGTTGTACAGCTGGTTGCTGACCAGGTTGTTGCTGGTCTCGTCGATGTAGTCGCCCAGCTGCTTGTTGGTCGCGGTCAGCGAGCGGTTGTCGGTCTGCAGGCTGTTCTTCGCGTTGTTCGCGTTGGTGATCTGGTTCGTCAGCAGGCTGACCTCCTCGCTGCGCAGGAAGGAGGCGCCGAGCACCAGGCCGACGGTCAGGGCCAGGAACACCGCGACGATCGACACGACGTGGTAGCGGAAGTCGATCAAGAGAACAGCCCCTGCACCCAGAACACGAAGGAGTCCCAGTAGCCGCGCAGGACCTCCCAGTACAGCCCGCGCAGCGGCGAGACGAAGGCGGTGACCAGGATGGTGAACACGGCCGCGCAGATCAGCAGCAGCAGCGAGGAGACCGAGATCTGGCTGCGGTAGAGCCGTGAGACGCCCTTGGCGTCCACCAGCTTGCCGCCGACCCGCAGCCGGGTCAGGAAGGTGGAGGCCATGCCGCCGCGGCCCTTGTCCAGGAACTCCACCAGGTTCACGTGGGTGCCGACCGCGACGATGAGCTTCGCGCCCTTGTCGTCGGCCATCAGCATCGCCACGTCCTCGCTGGTGCCGGCCGCGGGGAAGACCACGCAGTCCTGGCCGAGGGCGCTGAGCCGCTCCAGGCCGGGGGCGCGCCCGTCGCGGTAGGCGTGCACGACCACCTCCGCGCCGCAGGTGAGCGCCTCGTCCGATACCGAGTCCATGTCGCCGACGATCATATGCGGCTTGTAGCCGGCCTCGATGATGGCGTCCGCGCCGCCGTCCACGCCGATCAGGATCGGCCGGTACTCACGGATGTACGGCCGCAGGGCCTTGAGGTCCTCGCGGAAGTGGTAGCCGCGCACCACGATCAGCACGTGCCGGTCGTCGAAGTCGGTGCGCACGTCGGGCACACCCACGCCGTCGAGCAGCAGGTCCCGCTCCTTGCGCAGGAACTCCATGGTGTTCTCGACGAAGGCCTCGAGCTGCTCGGACAGCCCAGCGCGCGCGTCGGCCATCGCGGAGACCACGCCCGGGGTGTCCAGCAGCTTGCCCGCGGCCAGCGGAGTGTCGCCGCGCAGGAGCACGTTGCCCTCGACCCGCAGCAGCTCGCCCTCCCGGGCCAGGTCCATCACCTGCGGCCCGACCTCGTCGATCAGCGGGATCCCGGCGGAGACGATGATCTCGGGGCCGAGGTTCGGGTAGCGGCCGCTGATCGAGGCGGAGGCGTTGATGACGGCGGCGGGGCGGCAGGCGACCAGCGCCTCGGCGGCCACCCGGTCGATGTCCTGGTGGTCGATGACCGCTATGTCGCCGGGACGCAGCCGCTTGGTGAGGTTCTTGGTGCGCCGGTCCACGCGCGCGACGGAGCCCGCGGCCGGGCCGGGCCACGACCGGGCCCGTTCGACCGCGCGGTCGGCGGAGCGCACGGAGATCCTCATCGGGACAATCCTGCCAGGTCCGCCGGGCCCCGCACGTCCCACTGCACCAGTTCTTAACACGCCTTCAGCCGGTCGTGACGAGGTTGTTACGTCAGTACTTACACTTGTTCGACCCGGCCGGGGCCGGGGCCGTGCCCCGCCGCCGGGGCGCCCGCGGGGCGATCGCGCCGGATCAGCGCCGCTCGGCGTGCGCGGCGGCCAGCAGTTCGTCGGCGTGCAGTTGGCCGAGTTCGGAATCCTCAAGCCCGGAGAGCATACGCGCAAGCTCGCGTCTGCGCTCGGACTCGTCCAGCACCGTTACCCCCGAAGAGGTGATGGAACCGTCGCTCTCCTTGCGCACCAGCAGCTGCCGGTCCGCGAACGCCGCCACCTGCGGCAGGTGCGTGACCACGATGACCTGGGCGGTGCGGGCCAGCCGGGCCAGCCGCCGGCCGACCTCCACCGCCGCCTTGCCGCCGACCCCCGCGTCGACCTCGTCGAACACGAAGGTCGGCACCGGATCCGCTCCGGCGAACACCACCTCCACGGCCAGCATCACCCGGGACAGCTCGCCGCCGGAGGCGCCCTTGGCGATGGGCAGGAAGGGCGCGCCGGGGTGCGGGGCCAGCCGCAGCTCCACGTCGTCGATCCCGTTCGGGCCGAAGGCGACCAGCCGCTGCGCGCCGGTGTCCGGATCGGGCACCGGCAGCGCGGCGGCGGGAGCGCCGTCACCGCCGGCCGGCACCTCGCGCTGGGCCACGTGCACGGCGATCCGCGCGTGCGGCATCGCCAGCTCGGCCAGCTCGGTGGTCACGGCGGCGGCGAACTTCTCGGCGGCCGAGCGGCGCGCCCCGGAGACCTCGGCCGCGCACGCGGCCAGCCGCTCGCGAAGGTCGTCGCGGCGGGCGGCCAGCTGCTCGATCCGGTCGTCGTCGCCGTCCAGCTCGGCCAGCCGCAGCGCGCCGTGTTCGGCCCAGGCGAGCACGTCCTCGATGGTGGGGCCGTGCCGGCGGCACAGGTTCTCCAGCTCGGCGATCCGCTCGTTGGCCACTTCGAGGCGCACCGGGTCGGCCTCGATCCCGGCCAGGTACCCGGCCAGGTCGGTGGCGGTCTCGGTGAGCAGGTAGTACAGCTCCTCCAGCCGCGTGGCGATCGGGGCCAGCGCAGGGTCGTCCGCGCGCACCTGCTCGACGGCGCGGCGCGCGGCGTTGACGAGTGACGAGGCGTCACCGACGCCCACGGTGTCGTCGGCGGCCACCAGGGCCTCGTGCGCGGTGGCTGCGGCCGAACGCAGGGACTCGGCGTTGCCCAGCCGCTGCGCCTCCGCGACGAGCTTCTCCAGCTCGCCCGCGACCGGCTCGGCCTTCTCCACCTCGGCCAGCCCGTAACGCAGCGCGTCAGCCTCCTGCGCACGCTCGCGCGCCTGCGTGGTCAGCTCTTCGAGCCGGGCAGCGACGTCCCGGTACTCCTGATACGCGGTGCGGTACTCCGCCAACGGACGCGATACGGCGTCGCCCGCGTACCGGTCGAGCGAGGAGCGCTGCCGGGCCGGCTGCAGGAGCCGTTGCTGGGCGGACTGCCCGTGCATCGCGATCAGGTCCTCGCCGATGTCCGCCAGGACCGAGACAGGCACGGCCTGCCCGCCGAGATGCGCGCGTGAACGCACCGGACCGCTCTGCCCCGTCCCCTGGCTGCCGACGATGCGCGCGAGTAGCAGCTCCACCCGCTCGCGTCCGTCCGTGCCCGGCTCGACCGGGTCTATCGCCGCGCCCGCCTCGACGGCGCGCTGCGCGACCGACCCGTCGGCGGGGATCAGCACCCGGCCCTCGATGGTGGCCCGGTCCGCGCCCGGCCTGATCCTGGTGGTCTCCGCGCGCCCGCCGAACAGCAGATCCAGGCCGCTGACGACCATGGTCTTGCCGGCCCCGGTCTCGCCGGTGACGACGGTGAAGCCGGGCGACAACTCCAGTACGGCGTCCTCGATCACCCCGAGGCCGCGGATCCGCATCTGCTCCAGCACACTCGTGAGATTAGCGGAACTCCCGGACAACACGGCGCCGCCAGTGCCAACCCGACATCTGACGGGACGTCAGTTTGATAGTTGCTCAGTCCCGGGCCCGCCAGCCGTCCACCGGCAGCCCGAACTTGGCGACCAGCCGGTCGGTGAACGGCGCGTCGTGCAGCCGGGCCAGCCGCACCGCCCGCTCGCCGCGGCGCACCTCGACCCGCGCACAGGGCGGCAGGTCGAGCATCCGGCGTCCGTCGCACCACAGCACCGCGCTGCCTTCGGCACCGGCCGCCCAGCCGTCCTCGATCTCAACGGCCAGCAGCGAGGTCGGCGCAGTCACCAGCGGCCGGGCGAACAAGGCATGTGCGGAGACCGGGACCAGCAGCAGCGCCTCCACCTCGGGCCACACCACCGGGCCGCCGCCGGAGAACGCGTACGCGGTCGAGCCGGTGGGTGTCGCGCAGACCACTCCGTCGCAGCCCCAGCGGGACAGCGGCCGCCCGTCGATCTCGATCAGGACCTCGATCATCCGCTCCCGCGAGCGCTTCTCGATGCTGGCCTCGTTCAGCGCCCAGGTGCGCCCGACCACCCGGCCGTTCACCAGGACCGTCGCGTCGAGGGTCATCCGCTCCTCGACCTCGTAGCGCTGCTCGACGATCCGCTCGACGACCTCGTGCAGGTCCTCGAGCTCCGCCTCGGCCAGGAAGCCGACCCGGCCCAGGTTCACCCCGAGCAGCGGGATGTCGGCCGAGCGGGCCAGCTCCGCGCCGCGCAGCAGGGTCCCGTCGCCGCCGAGCACCACGACCAGCTCGCAGTCGTCCACGGCGTGCCGGTCGTCGTCCACGATCCAGGCGGTCGGCCCGAAATCGACGCCGTCCACCTCGCCCGCGAGCACCCGTACCTCGATGTCCGCCGCGGACAGCCAGTGCGCGACCTTGCGCGCGGCGTCCTTGGCCTCGGTCCGCCCGGTGTGGGTGACCAGCAGGACGCTGCGCTTGGACCGGTCGCCCCTGCGCTCGCCGCCGGTGTCCTCGCCCGTCACGCACGCTCCTTAAGACTCGTCGAACTCGTCAAACCGGTCGTTACGGCGCGGCTCCGGCGGGTCCTTCCGCCACAGCGCGCGCCAGGTCCACCTCGTCCAGCGGCGGCGCTCCAGCACGCAGCCACAAGAAGTACTCCACGTTGCCGCTCGGTCCGGGCAGCGGGCTGGCGGTGACGCCGCGCACGCCGAGGCCCAGCGCCCACGCGGCGGCGGCCACGGTGCGCACCGCGTCCGCGCGCAGCTGCGGATCGCGCACCACGCCGCCCGCGCCGAGCCGTTCCCGGCCCACCTCGAACTGCGGCTTGACCATCAGCGCGAGGTCGGTCTCCGGGGCGGCGCAACGCAGCAGCGCGGGCAGGACCAGCGTCAGCGAGATGAACGAGAGATCGCCGACGACGAGTTCCGCGGCCACGCCGCCGATGTGACCCAACGTCAGATCGCGCACGTTGGTTCGATCTACCACCACAACGCGCGGATCGGTCTGCAAACGCCAGGCCAGCTGCCCGTAGCCGACGTCGACCGCGACGACTTCCTTGGCCCCGGCGCGCAGCAGCACGTCGGTGAACCCACCGGTCGAGGCCCCCGCGTCCAGGCAGCGCCGTCCCTCCACCACGAGGCCCAGCGGTCCGAACGCGGCCAGCGCCCCGGCCAGTTTGTGGCCGCCGCGCGAGACGTACCCGTCCTCGCCGCCCGCCGCGCCCGTGACGACGATCGCCGCCGAGGTCTCCACCTGGGTCGCCGCCTTGCCTGCCGTCCGGCCGCCCACGGTGACCCGGCCGGCCGTGATGTACTCCACCGCCTGCTCCCGCGAGCGGGCCAGCCCGCGCCGGACCAACTCGGCGTCGAGCCGCCGCCGCGCCTGTCCCGCCATTGCGCAGACCCCGTCTAGCCGTGCCGGTGCAGATGCCGGTGCGCGCGCCGCATCGCCCTAACGCCCCGCGTCCTGCTGGTCGATCTGCGCCAGCACCTGCTGCAGCCGCTGGTGCACCCCGTCGTACAGGTCCGGGTGCGCGCCGGTGGGCCGGTCGGCCAGCTCCCGGAGCCGGTCCAGCGCGGCGTCCACCTCGGGGTGTCCGGTGGGCTCGGGCTCCGGCACGGCCATGCCCTCGAACGCCTGGGGCAGCTCCACGGCCTCCGCCGTGCGCTCGATGTCCATTGCCGCTTGCCGTCCTCTCCTCGCTCGCTGCTCACTCAGACGGTACCGCGCCGCGCCCCCGGCTGGCTGTAGGGTGCGAGCCGTGGCGACCAAGGACGAATGCGCGCAGGCCCTGGACCGGCTGGCCGTGAAGCTGGGCGGCATGGGCGACGGCGACCGCGACAAGCACCGGCTGGAGCGCACCGTCAGCTGCCAGATCCCGGACCTGGACGTGACCTTCCACGGCACGCTCAAGGACGCGCGGCTGTTGAACGTGACCTCCTACGACGACGGCGCGGCCGCCCCGCAGGCGCAGATCCGGCTGGTCATCCCGAGCGAGGACCTGCTCAAGCTGGTGGACGGGAACCTGAACTTCATCTCGGCCTGGACCTCGGGCCGGATCAAGGTCAACGCCTCCTTCGGCGACCTGCTCAAGCTGCGCAAGATCTTCTGAGCCCGGCCACGCCCGATCCGTCGGCCCGGCAGCCCGTCACACCCGCCAGTCGATCAGCCGCCCCGCCTCCAGCAAACCCCGCAGGTCCTGCGCCACATACGTCGGCTGGTGCTCCTTGGGTGCGTCGCGCAACTGCTCAAGCCGCGTGACGCCCGTGAGCACCAGCAGCGAGTCGACCCCGGCCCGGTTCGCGCCCTCGATGTCCGTGTCGAGCCGGTCCCCCACGACCAACGGCCGCCGCGCTTCGGTGCGGATCATGGTCTCGCGGTGCAACGCGGGCTCCGGCTTCCCGGCCACGGTCGGCCACGTGCCCGTCGCCGCGGCAACAGCGCCCACCAACGCACCGTTCCCCGGAGCGATCCCTCGGGCGGTAGGCATTGTCTGATCGGTATTCGCCGCGAACCACGGCACCCCGCGCTCCACCGCGTACGCAGCCTCGGCCAGGTTGTTCCACGACGTCTCGGGCACGTACCCCTGCACCACCGCGGCAGGCTGGTCGTCGGCGCTGGCCACGATCTCCAGCCCGTACCCCTGCACGGCGACCCGCAGCCCCTCGCCCCCGATCACCAGCACCCGCGCGCCGGGCGCCACCTGCTCCGAGATCAGCCGCGCGACCGCCTGAGCCGCCGTGACGACGTCCTCCGGGCCGGCCGGAAGCCCAAGTTCCCTCAAATGCTCGGCCACGGTCTCCGGCGTGCGTGACGCGTTGTTGGTCACGTAAGCGAGCCGCATCCCCGCCTTGGCCGCCGACATCAACGCAGACACGGCGTGCGGTACCGCGTCCTTGCCGCGGTAGACCACCCCGTCCAAGTCGAGCAGCGCCGTGTCATACAGCGCGGCGAGCGGCTCTTCAGCCGCCCGCCGGTCTGCTCCGGGCTCTTCCGTCACGTTCCCGATGTTCGTCACAACCAGTGATTTTCGCACGGGCCTACTCGCGCCCGTGCGCCGTCCCATGCTCAGGCCGACGAGCGCCCCTCGCGCGCGGCCGCGGACCGCGACCGGACAGTCGCGCGCGCCCCACGCAGCGCCTGCGTGTAGTAGCGCACGTCCGGGCGCATCGCCGCCGCCAGCGCCAGGTGTTCGACTGCCAGTTCGTAGTTGCCCAGCCGCGCCACGGCCAGTCCCCAGCCGAACTGCGCGTAGTCGTCGTCCGCGTTCGCCTCGACCAGCTGCTGGAACGCGTCGGCCGCCTCGCGGTACTGCTCCGCGTCGAACTGGGCCCGCGCCAGCGCCTCAAGCACGGAGCGGGAGCGGGGCACTCGTTCGGCAGCCCGTACGAGCAGCTGGGTCGCGGCGGCGGGGTTGCCGCTGTCGAGCAGTTGGATCCCCCGCTGGTACCAGTCGTTGACCTCCCCGGAGAGGGCGGCGTCGTCGAGAGGTTCGCCGTTCCCGGCCGCCTGCTCGTCCGGCTCGTCGCCATGCCACTGCTGCGCACGCTCAGTCACTTCGCGCCTCCAGGTGCTCCGTCTGTCCGCTATTACCGCTGTTCCCGTCTTTCCCGAGCTGTCACATTTCGCTCGGCCGTCGTGGTGTCCCGACCGTCGGTGACACCCCATAGCATTTACGTATGAACTCTGCCCCGGAGGCCGATGCCGCGCGCCCGAATGATCAGGGTCGGCTTGCGCTGACCCCTTTCCGCGGGCTGCGGTTCTCGAACGCCAGGATCGGCGATCCGGCGGCAGTCATATCGCCACCGTACGACATGATCGACCCGATGCAGGCACATCGACTGGCCCGAAGCGGCGTACACAACATCGTTCGGCTCATCCTTCCGGAGCTCGACGAGCCCGACGCCCGCCTGCGTTACCGCCGCGCGGCGCGCACGCTGCGCGAGTGGCGCGAGGAAGAAGCGCTGGTCCTGGACCTGCTCCCGGCAATTTACGTCTACCAGCAGGACGGTCCCGCCGGCCTGCAGCGCGGCCTGATCGGCGCCCTCGAGCTGCCCGCGGACGACGCCGGACCGGTGCTGCCGCACGAGGACGTCGTGGACGCGGTCGTCGCGGACCGTCAGGCGCTCATGCACGCCCTCGGGGCGAACCCGGAGCCGATCCTGCTCACCTACGAGGGCGGCGGCCCGGCCTCCGACCTGGTCGAGCGCTACGCCGCAGACCCGAGCCCGCTCGTCGACGTGGCGACGGAAGACGGCACCCACCACCGCCTGTGGCCCATCACGGACGCCGACGAGCTGGCCGCGATAGCCGCGGACCTGTCCCCGCGCCGCTCCCTCATCGCCGACGGCCACCACCGTTACGCGGCCTATCAGCGCCTAGCCGCACTGAGCCGACCCGGCACGGAGCGCGGCCTGGCCCTGCTGGTGGACTCGACCCGTCACCCGCTGCAGGTGCGCGGCATCCACCGCTGGCTGCCCGACCTCCCAGCGGAGCCGGCGCTTGAGAAGGCGGCGAAGTACTTCACGGTCACGGAGCTGGACGGCGGCTACAAAGGCGCGCTGAGCGCCCTCGCCGAGATCCCCGCGGACCGGATCGCCTTTGCGGCGATAGACCGCCAGCGCACGTGGCTCATCGCGGATCCGGAGCCGCAACTGCTGACCGAGTCCATCCCACAGGACCGTCCGGAGTCCTGGCGCACCCTGGACGCGACGGTGCTGCACCTGGCGCTGGCCCAGCGGGTCTGGGGCGTACCGGACACGGCCGACAACATCCGCTTCGACCACGACGCGAAGAACGCGGTCATCGAGGCGCACCGCCACCAGGGCCTGGCGGTCCTGCTGCGGCCGGTCGCCGAGTCCACGGTGCTGGAGCTCGCGGCGGCCGGGGTACGCATGCCCCGCAAGTCCACCGCGTTCTCCCCGAAGCCGGCCACCGGCCTGGTCCTCAGGCTCCTGGAGGAGCACTAGTCGCCGGCGCTGAGCGCTACCTCTCCCACGCACAAAGCGGGCGGACCCTGTAGGGATCCGCCCGCCCGCACTACCAGTACTACTTACTACTGCTGCCGTTCGACTTACTGCTCTTCGTCGTTCTCCAGAACGGGGCCGGGGCCGACCGGCTTCTCAGCGCCTTCGGCGGCGTCCCCGGCCGGCTCGTCGCCTTCGTCGCCGTGCTCGTCCTCTTCGTCGTCCCCGTCCTCGAACTCATCGTCGAGCTCGTCGTCGGCCTCATCGTCGAGCTCGTCATCGAGTTCGTCGTCGGACTCCTCCTCGACCTCGTCGAAGCTGAGGCCGTCGAGCTCGGCCAGGCGCTCTCCCGCGCCGGTGAGCCCCTCGGGGTCCACCTCGCTGGCACGCGCGAACCAATCCCGGGCCTCGTCCTCGCGGTCCGTCTCCAAGAGCGCCTCGGCGTACGCGTACCGCAGTCGGGCCGTCCACGGCTCGGGCTGGTTCGGCGTCAGGTCCGCGCCCTGCAGCAGGACGACCGCGGCGTCAGGCTGTCCGAGGTCCCGCCGGGCGCCGGCCGCCACGATCCGCAGCTCGACCTGGGTGGCCTTGTCCAGCTCCTTGGCCTCCGGGGCCTGCGACATCTCGAGCGCCTTCTCCGGACGCCCCAGGCCGCGCTCGCAGTCGGCCATCACGGCCCACTGGTGGTTGGACCCGGTGATCCGTCGTGCGGCCCGCAGCTCCGAGAGCGCCTCGGCGTAACGGTCCGACAGGTACGCGGCGAGACCCAGCGCCTCACGCGTGGCAGCCAGGCGCGGCGCAAGCTGCTGCGCGGCGCGGGCGTGCGCGTAGGCCTTCTCCGGGTCCTCGTCGACGAGCCGTCCGGCCATCACCAGATGCCCACCGACGAGCTGCGCCTTCATCCGAACGAGGGTCCGAAGCTCAGCGCGGATGTCCGCATCCAGGTCCGAGGTGTCGATGTCGTCGGGCAGCGCGAGTTTTTCGACGCCGGCGACCGAAGCCGACGCGGGCGTCGAACCCTCGGCCCGAACGCCCTCCGCGGCGGGACCGTGCTGCTCACGACGCTCGCCACCGTCCCGGTCACGGTCGAAGCTGGGACGATCGCGGTCCCCGAATCGCGGACGGTCGTCACGCCCCTGGTACCCGCCACGCCGATCATCGCGCTGGCCATAACCACCGCGATCGTCGCGAGGCTGGAACCCACGGTCCCCACCACGGTCGCGGTCACGGTCGAAGCTGGGACGGTCCCGGTCACCGAAGCGCGGCTTGTCGTCGCGTCCCTGGTACCCGCCGCGGTCTCCGCCACGGTCATCGCGACGCTGGAAACCGCCACGGTCTCCACCACGATCGTCCCGACGCTGGAAACCGCCACGATCGCCACCACGGTCCGGACCACTGCTACGGTCACGATCCCGATTGAACGGAGGGCGGTCGTCACGGCCCTGGAACCCGCCACGGTCACTGCCACGATCCCGATCCCCAAAACGAGGACGATCATCGCGACCCTGGTACCCACCACTCGGCGGCCCGCTCCGGTCACGATCACGATTGAACGGCGGCCGGTCATCACGTCCCTGGTACCCGCCGCGGTCTCCACCATGGTCATCGCGACGCTGGAAACCGCCACGGTCTCCACCACGATCGTCCCGACGCTGGAAACCGCCACGATCGCCACCACGGTCCGGACCACTGCTACGGTCACGATCCCGATTGAACGGAGGGCGGTCGTCACGGCCCTGGAACCCGCCACGGTCACTGCCACGATCCCGATCCCCAGAACGAGGACGATCATCCCGGTTCTGGGACGCACCACGGTCACTGCCGCGGTCGTCGCGTCGCTGGGGTCCACCGCGGTCGCCCCCACCGCGCTGGTCGTAGCCGGCCCGGCGCTCGCCGTATGACGGACGGTCTCCGTAGCGGCCCTTTGACGAGCCGGAATCCTTGCGATCGCGGTCGTCCCCGTTTGGCCGTCCGCTGTTTCCACCGTCACGGCCGGCACCAGCGCTGGAGCCCCCGCGCGGCTGCTCGTCGCGACCCCGTCGCCCCTGTCCCGCAACGCGCTTGTTCCCCGCGGGGCGGCCCGTCGAGGGGCGGCGAGGACGGCCGGAAGAGGAGGTGGACATGCGGCTCAGGGCTCCTGTCGTGGTACATCAGCAAAGTTACGCTTACGAACACTGCGCACGGACGCATGGCGACGTGCGCATCGGTCTATTCTCCCCCAAGCCCCGATGCCGTGGCCAATCGAGCAAGGCCCGTGCCCGGTGATCTAGACACGTTGCGCAGCAAAAGAAAGGACCCCGTTCCCGTGATGTTGCTACGGGAACAGGGTCCTTCTATGAATTGTGCGGCGGTGTCCTGCTCTCCCACGAGGTCTCCCTCGCAGTACCATCGGCGCTGGCGGGCTTAGCTTCCGGGTTCGGGATGGGTCCGGGCGTTTCCCCGCCGCCATGGCCGCCGCAACACTGTGGAGTTCTCGACACGGCCCGCACCCCCGCCGCCGCCGCGCCCCGGCAAGCCGGGACACGCAGTGGTGGGGGGTGGGTTCGCGGAGTATCCGTGAACCGAACAGTGGATGCGAGGCCCTGCGGGCAGCAATCGCTGCGCAGGACTGGTTGTAGCG
>Ga0307507_10000768_pt1 | contig 70618 bp, 15 predicted proteins | sample 7_EM_MG_FD_207223 | JGI IMG/M metagenome (GOLD analysis project Ga0307507, IMG submission 207223) | Populus trichocarpa ectomycorrhiza microbial communities from riparian zone in the Pacific Northwest, United States - 7_EM | ecosystem: Host-associated > Plants > Roots > Unclassified | place... | reverse complement strand
ACGCCCGCGACGCCCGCGACGCCCCGAAAATAAGCTTATTGCGATTACGAAGGTTAAGATATTATTATTATTATATAAGGCTTGCAAATGCGACAGCAGTATCGCGGTTGGGGTGTGTGGAGTCGCCGTATTACAAGAAGCCGCTACTTTGGCGCGTATATGAGAGCTCAGATTAATATGGAATATAGAACGGAGGCTCGAGGGCAGCATATTAAAACGGTGCCAAGAACCTCATTTTAACTACCGTATATAGTTTAGCTTGCAAATTTAACGCGCTTACCGATATAGAGGAGCTCCATATTCAAAAGTCGTTAGATTTACCGAACGACAGCCTCATATTCAGATTTGAGCTCCATATCGGTTAAATATAGGGCCTCCATATTGGATATAAAGTTGCAACCAAACGGCCCCTAAGATATTCCTACTGTAACTAGGCTAGTCCTGTTATAGTACCCCCCCTTTAGCCGAAGGTTTAAAATAATTCAATTTGGTTAAGAATTTATAATTTTATTGCGTGTTATATTTTCGCGTTAGGTGGTGGTTTTGGTAAGGCAGATCTAACTAATTAGATAACTTTAACCGCTGGTCAAAGTTCCTTAATATCTTACGTGTCACGTAATCGCGTTATAAATGTTATAACTTATTTTAAATTCTTTTTAAATTTAAGTTTCGTGTATTCGTGTTAGGTAGCAGTTATTTGCCTTTATGTTATATCCATTTAGCCAAAGTAGGCCGCGAAGGATAGTCCTTATAGAATTCTTTTACTAGGGAAGGCGTGTCGGCCTTAATCTAATTATAGGTTTCCTAGGTTTATGTTTTATATCCTTCCCACTTAATAAGAAGTTTAAATTATTTAGATTATAGTTTCTATCGCATATTGTTAATTAAGTTAATAAAGTAAGAACCGTTACCATTATTAACAATTACGGGAGGTGGTAGTAGTACTTTATAAGTTATAGGATTATTTTTTAAAGGTTACAACAAGCTTATATAAAACGTCAGGTGTATTTTTATTTTAGTTGGTAGTTTAAGCTTATAGGTATATAGGCTTAGTTTCTTCTTAATTTAGTATAGGCCCGCAAACTTCTAATTAAGTTTCTTTAAGGGCCGTTAAGTCCATATGTTTTATGTATTTAGGTAAGCCATATTACCTTCCTTAAAGTCCTATACGGGAGCTCGTCCTTTGTTTATATGCCATTTCTATATTATTTAAGCGTATGTTAATTCACTTTATAACAGTTCTATTAACTGCTTTATTTAATCAGCGAAGTTATGCGCGTTAATTAACTGGATTTGTTTAATTATGGGTCCTGTTGTATTAATTTTAGGTTGTAGTTTAAATCCAAGTTAAGGGTTTTATCCGTAGGTCGCATAAAACAGCGTTACGCCTATTGATATGTTTATTGTATTATTCGCAGTAAACTTAGCTAAAGGCAGCCATTTTTCCCAGTTGTCTTGCAGGTAGGAGCAGTATATTTATAGATATTGTTCTATAATCGCGTTTGCAATTTTAGTTTAACTATCTGTCTCCAGATAAAACGTAGTTAAGAGTTATATTTAAATACTTAATTGTTTGTATAGAGCTTGCCAAAAGTCTGAAACGAACTGGCTTCCATAGTTGGATATTATTGAGTTAGGAAGTCCGTGTAGCTTAAAGATATACTTAATAAAACATTCGGCTACTAATATTGTATTAATTAAGTCTATAGGAATTATATATTACATTTTTATAAGGCGGTTAATAACTACTATAATATTCGTAAACCCATTACTACTAGGTAAGTTGACTATAAAGTCAATTAAGATATTGCGCTATCTTTATATTGGAATTGGTAGCGGTTGAAGTACTTCTTACTTCTTTATATAAGAGGTCTTTCCACGCACGCACATCCTATATGCTCAAACGTATTTTTGTACGTAGTTATACACTATAGGCTAGTAGTATGCTTATTGAACAATCTTATAGGTCTTTGTATGGCTAGGATGTCCTACTATAGGGGAGTTGTATATAAAATTAAGTATCTTAAATTATAAAGGTTTGGAATTCGGAACTACCATCTTTTGTTAATAGTATAATCAATTGTTTTAAATTTCGCATTTAGCGAGTATAATATCCTTATGCTGTCATTTTCCTATTTAAATTGCTTTTATTATATCTATTATCTATATATTGTTCTTATATTCGTATTTTATTAGCTTATTAATTTCTATTTTTTATTTATTAACTTCTAATTTATTTCTATTAAGTTCCGCATCTAGGAATATAGGATATAGCTTTTTAAAATATTTAGGGGGCAGTAAGATCTATAATTAATTTATAATCCGTTCGTCTAAAGCGTTCGCAGGTAGGTCCTATAATTATTATATTAATATATTAGGCTTCTGATTAAGTTTGCCTAGTTAGTATATAATCTTAAAGTCAAATTGTAAAAGGTATTCGGCCCAACGAATTTAGCGCTGCGTTAATTATTTTATAGTTATAAAGTACTGCAGGTTCTTATGGTCCGTTAATATATATATTAAGAACAACAATCCTTTAAGCTTAGGACGCCATTGTTTAAAGCATTTAATAATTGTAAGTAGTTCCTTATTATATATCTTATAGTTTGATTTAGTAGGGGCGAGTTTCTAAGAGAGAAAGGCTACTAGACGTAGCTCGCCATTTTTATTATATTGCGATAACACTCCTTCTAGTGCATGATTAGACGAATCTGTTTCAACAATACATTTAAGGTTAGGGTCAAAGTGGGCAAAAATTAAAGTAGTTATAAAATAATACTTTAGGTCATTAAAAGCTTATTCGTATTTAGTAGTTTATTTAAATTTTATGTTTTTTCTTGTTAGGTTTACTAATGGCTAGGCAATTTCTAAGAAGTGGTTAATAAATTAATGATAGAAGTTTGCGAATCTTAGAAATCCTTAAACGTCTTATATGTTGCTAGGGCTTTCCTAGTTTATAATTGCGGCGACTTTCTTAGGGTCTATTTTGATTCCGTTATGGAATATAATTAGGCCTAAGTATGTAACCTTAGATACGTGGAACTTGCATTTCTTAATATCGCATTGTAAGCCCGTATCTTATAGGCGTTTAAGAACCATTCTAATGTGTTTCTAATATTTAGAAAGCAAGGATAAGTAGATTAAGATATTGTTAATATACGCGGTAATAAATACATTAAGGAATTTACGAAGCGTATTATTAACGTATTGCTAAAACGTATTAGGACTATTTTTTACGCTAAATGGCATTACTAGGTATTTAAAGAGTTCCCATTATATATAAAAAGCTGTATACTTCTTATCTCCTTTACGTATACGGATTTTATTAAAGGCAGTAACTATATTAAGCTTTGTAAAGTACCGTACCTTTGCTAAACAGTTAAGCGTTTCTTAAATTAGGGGAATTGGATATTAGTTTTAAATTGTAATTGCGTTTAAAGCTTAATAATTAATATAAAATCTTAAGCCTCCTTCTGGCTTTTTAACGAATAGTATAGGTAAGGCGAATGGAGATTAACTAGGGCGAATAAATCCTTTTTCTAGATGCTTGTTAAGGTATTATTATATTATAAGTAGTTCTTCTTATAACATACCATATAGTGGACTAAACTTTAGTGTTATACTAGGCTTAAGTTCTATCTTAACATCGTGCTTATTTTAGTATGGGGCTAGTTGGTCTATAAATTATTTTTTAAACTTGTTGATTAGATTATGGTACTCTTTAGGTATAAGAGGTTAAGGATTAATATACTATTTCAGTTCTAGTGCTTTCTTAATGTCTTCTATGGTTATAGTAAAGATTTTATAATCTTATCTTTTTGCTAATAAGATAAAGGGTACGGCCTATATTATACAAATTTTAAGAGGTTTTGACGTAACATCTTTATATTCTTTACTGCAATTGGTAGTTATAGCTTTATTATATTAGTTTAAGGTTTGTGGTAAGGGTAATTTATATTATTTTAAATTTGAATAGTTATGTGTATGTTTATAGGGCAAATGGGTTTTTAAGCAATAACTTTAGCAGTAGGTTGTATGGAACTTTAGTGTTTCTTTAACCCAGCTAATTAAAGGGTTGTGTTGTTTTAGCTATCTATGTCTAAGTATTATCTTATATTGCTTTAGGGGTGTTATAAATAGGGAAACGTATATAAGGTATTTGCCTATCCGCATTTTTACAAGAGCGTAGTGTGTTAATTTGCTATATATTAAGGGTTTGCCGTTAAAGCCTTATAGGCCTTAGGGCTTATTGAGTTTCTTTAAATTTAGGTATTAGATTTTTGTGTAGTTTATATTAATAAAGCCTATACTAGTGGCTCCGCTGTCTATAAGGATTTATACCTCCTTCTATTTTCTAAGTATTTGAATTTCGCCAAGTACATTAAGGGAGTTGTGTTATGTATTAGTGCTAGAAGAGCCTAGACATTTATACTCTTCCACTTCTTGTCTTAAGGCGCGACTTGGCCCTAGGATGATTCGTTTTTTAAGTTAGCTAAGGGTAAGATGCTTTATAACAACTGGGTATAATTCATGGAATAAGTACAAGTTAAGAAGTAAGTATGGCTTAAAGAATAAGTGCGATTTAAGGAGCGGGTACGATTTAAAGACTAGGAGGAACTACAGCAGACTTTTTTAAAAGGGTGAGTTTAGTAATTCCTTTGGATATGTCCTTTTCTACTACATCCAAAGTATTCTCTATTTGCGGCTTAAGTTCTTCGTTTGTCGGTTCCTAAGGGTGCGTAGGATTAAGTGGCGTCGAGGTCTATAGGGTCGTGCATAGGTTTTGGAGAAGGGTCGCGCTTTAGGGTATATATCGGTTTCATAGAGCTTTAAACACAAGGTGTGGTTGGCTTTAGAGAATGAGTCTATTTGTTATACTAAAGGTCTTTATTAATTCGTTAACATATTATAGTAAATTTAGGTAGGTCCTTTGGCAGTTCCCTACCTACTAACTATACTCTAATTTTATCCGAAATAGCTTATTAAAGAGTAGTAACTCTAGCGGCTTTATTCTAATCTAGTTTACTAATAAGGCCTAAAAATTCTAAAAAGAAGCTTATAAAGTCTCGGTTTCATTATTATAGGTTTTTAAGTTTAGTAATAGTGGTATGTTCGCGGCTGGTGTTATTATACGTTCGTTTTAGTAGAGAGATAAAGGTTTTAAAATTAACAAAGGTGCCGTTATAGAAGAATGGGTCTATGGTTTATATAGCATCTTTGCTTAAATAAGACATTCTATAGCTAACCTTGCTAGCTTTGGTAGGGTATTAGTTATAGTTTATTAAAAGTTTAAGATAGAGCTTGGTTATAAAGGGATGTAGGTTATTTTAATTTCTATTAAATATTGGAGGGTTAGGAAGCTTTTCTAATTTTATAGTAGGTACTGGGTTCGTTACAGGTATAGGTTAAGCTACTATTACTAATTTAGGGTTTGTATTTAATAGGCCAGGTTCAGATACAGTTATGTTAATTTCGTTTATAGGTGGTATTAGGGTCTCTAACGTAAATGCTTGGATGTTATAGAGTTCTTTATAGAGTGCTTCTATTAATTGCTGATGCTGGGCTTCTAGTGCAGCCCGCTACTAAGCTAAGGCATCCGTAAAGGACTGTTGTATTATGGTTAACTGTTCCCTAACTAGGGATATAATACTTATGGTTATTAAAGAGGATTTGGGTTTGTTTGCTATTTTAATAGTAGTTATTTTTTAACGTAACGTAATATAAGGGTATAAAGAGGCTTTGGGGAAGATTTAAAGGAATAATATAAATTCTATTTAAATTTAAGGGTATATAGCTTTTTAAGAGAACAAGACGTTATGTAAAGAAGAGAAGGGAATAACCAGAGAATCTTGTAATTAAATAGTTAGGGGTCTTGGTTGATGCGTGCGCACATACGCACGCGGACGGACTTTGGTAGAATTCGATTGATCTGGTAGAACTTGGCAGAAGTTGATTAAGCTGGCAGAATTTGGTAGAATTTGGTCAAAGCGTTAAGTTTATCTTGTCGAGTGTTTTACTGAGACATTCCTACTGTAACTAGGCTAGTCCCGTTATATAGAGGAAGAGGAAACGTTTAATAAGTTAGGAAAAAAAGAACCTTAGGGAAAGACTCCCCTCTAGTAAGGTATTCTATTAATCTTAAGATTAATCTAAGTTAGCTAATAGGTGGAAAATACTTTATGGTTCTATATATAGTATTTTAAAATGGATATAGAGTTAATATAACTGCCCTTATTAACACTAGAGCAAATAGCTTTACCTTTATAAATACTGCTTATATAAATAACGTTGCCAAGTTCTTAAATATAAATGCTACCTAACTAGAGAAGCCTATTTAAGTAAAAGGCTATAATAGTTAAGCTAGTAAGCTAGTTACCTATATCTTAAAGCTACACATTTCTATTAATAGACGATGCTAGTATAGTATCCCCTTTTGTATCCTAGACCTAGGGTCCTATAATATAATTCTTAGCCGAAAATAGATGTCCTACTTTAATATCTAGTTAAACGTGCGATAAAGATAGTTTGTCTAGCTAGAGAATAGACTAAAATTACCCTCCTTTATTAGAGAAATTTAAACTAACTATAAGATACTAGCCGCGAAGGCTAACCCTATCTATTAATAAGATATTAGGGACTATAACCTAGCCTTTGTCTAAAAGGATGTCCGCCATAGGGCCGGTAGGAAGTCTGTATTAATAATAATACTCCCCTAAAGCGCTGTAGTTAAGAAGAACTCTACTTATAGAAGTAGAACGGATAGTAATATAGACAACTTTTAAATTACGAAGATTCGGCTAATAGGGAAGAGGACGTACTAATAGGATATAGAGGATAACCTTTAAAAGATGTAATAAGAGCTAAAAGGAGTAAAGATAATACTAATACACTAAAGGCCCCTAAGGCCGTAGACACCCCTACTATTATACAACCCCCCTATAGTAGATATTACGGCAATCAGCACTATAAGTTTCCACTTTAATATATATTAGAAGGACAATGAGGTCTTTATAACTAGCTTATATAAAATTAACCGGATTATTAATAAGAAGGAAGAAAGGCTAGTAAAGGAAACTAATAAGGAGCTAGTTAAGCGCCTCCTCCCTATATACCTTTTAAACTATAGAGACGCGTTCTTAAAAGCAGCCTTAAATATACTGCCCCCTTACTAAACCTATAATTATAAGATTTAACTAGAGGCCGATAACTCTCTAAGCTATAGCTCCCTTTATTAATAAACTATAGAGGAACTAAAAGTAATAAAGTAGTATTTAATTAACAACCTCTATAAAGGGTTTATTAAGCTAAGTTAGGCCTCTTTTACTTTCCCTATTCTATTTATAATAAAGCCTAATAAAGGCCTTTATTTCTATATTAACTATTAAAAACTAAACGCTATTACTTAGAAAGACTATTACCCTCTCCCCTTAATTAATAAGACCCTAATACGCCTAAGCCAAGCCAAAATCTTTACTAAGCTTAATATCCATTAAGCTTTCCACTAAACTAAAATGGACCCTATATTAGAAGATCTAACAATATTCCGCACTTATTACAGTTCTTATAAATATAAAGTCCTTTCTTTTAGACTAATAAACGGGCTAGCTACGTACTAACAGTATATAAATAATGTTCTTTTTAATTACCTTAATAAATTCTATACAGCATACTTAGACGACATTCTTATATACTTAAATAATAAACTTAAGCACTAAGTTTACGTTAAAAAGGTCTTAGAGAGACTGCGGAATATAGATCTATAAGTTAATATTAAAAAATACAAACTTGGAGTAAAACGCATAAAGTACCTTAGGTTTATCATTAGTATAAAAGAAATTAAAGTTAACCTTAAAAAGGTTAAGGCGATCTATAATTAAAAACCTCTCTATACTATAAAAGGGCTCTAGTCCTTTCTTAGCTTTTATAATTTCTACTATTAGTTTATCCATAACTATAGGGTTATAGCTAAGCCTCTTATATAACTAACTAGAAATAATACGCCTTTAAGGAGTTAAAGAACTGACTTATCTGCTCCTTAATTCTCTATTACTATAACCTAGACCTAAAATTAATGCTAAAAACGGATGCCTCCAACGGAGTAGTAGTGGGGGTTCTCTTATAGCTATATCTAGATAGTAAATAGTACCCTTAGCTAAGTATAACTATAAGGTGCATAATAAGAAAATGCTAGCTATTATATAATTGTTATTTTAGTAGTATACAGAGCTTAGTAGTTTAGACTCTTAAATTAAGGTCTATACTAATTATACAGTCCTTAAGTATTTTATAATAATAAAGCAGCTTACCAGCCAATAGGCCTAATAGGTTAAAATACTCTCCCAATTCTTCTTTATGATTATATACTATCTTAGCAGACAAAATTTTAAGGCTAATACCTTAATCTAGAGAGAATAGGACGTGGGGCCATAAGAGGAGCTAAAGGCTTAGCATCGGATATATACCCTCCTCTATCCTAAACAGCTTAACCTATATATTCTTAAAAAAACTAAGCTCTAAATGGAATAAGCTAGCACCTATAGAAGGAGAGATCCTAGATAAACTAATGGGACTAATTAATTATATCCTAATCGCGAACCGCATAGCTAAATTCTTAAAAGCCATCCGCAACTAAGCTATAAAAGGTAACCCTAATTTAGAAATAGAAGATGGATAGCCTTTATATTAAGAACGGCTTATAGTTCTAAATATTAATAACCTGTAAATAAAGCTAATTTGTAAAGCTTACTATTAAGTCTCTATAGCGCACCCTAGTTAAAACAAAACCCACTAACTACTAGCGCCTTATTACTATTGGTAAGAATTCCTATCTAATATAGAACGGATTATTAGAAATTATTACGCTCATAAATGTATAGATACCCCTAGGGATTGAACTTCTAGATAGCTATAACTACTACTAGTTCCTAAACACCCTTAGTAATATATTATAATGGACTTTAAATTATTCCTAAAGGATAAATACGACTATGATATAGCCTTTATAGTAGTTAACTAACTAAGTAAGTAAGCTATTTCCCTCCCTTACTTTAAGACTATAACTATAAAGGATATAGCCTATATATATATTAACAACATCTACTGGATCTATGGCGCTCCTAAATTAATTATCTCTAACCATAAACCCTAATTTATATTAGACTTTTAGGACGAATTCTACTATATCCTTAAATTTTAGATTAAGCTCTTTACTATATTTTATCCTTAGACTAATAGCTAAACCAAGATTATAAACTAGTACCTTAACTAGCGACTTTACCCCTTTATTAACTACTACTAGGATAGCTAGCTAAAACTACTGCCTATAATAGACTACGCATAGCTTACGCTCCCTTATAATAGCATAGAAATATTACTATTTAAGTTACTCTATGGATATAAGCCATAAATATCCTTTAATTAGGATGAACCTATAGGACCTATAAGGGCCCGCGAACGTCTTAGCTATAAAGAGGCCTAGATATTTATAAAGAGAATATATAGAGCCTAGGAGACTGCTTAAGCAAATATAGAAAGGGTATAAAAGAAGAAAGAGACCAATGTAAATTAACACTGTTATAAGGTAGACTTTTAAGTAGGAAATAAGGTATAGGTGTTAATAAAGAACTAAAAGACCTATAGGCCAAGCCGTAAACTAGAACACTAAATAGCTGGCCCCTATAAAATTCTTAAAAAGGTAAGACACTCTTTTAAGGTTAAGCTACCAGAGTTAATAAAGATCCACCCTATTTTCTCTTTAAACTAACTGCGGAAGGCCGCAGATAACCTATTACCTATATAGTATAACAACCCCCTATCGCTAATTTAAATTGCAGAGGACGAGAAATGGGAAGTTAAGAAGGACTGTAGGACTTTAAAATACTATATAAGCTAGGTAGGTTATAACAAAGATCTAGAATAATACCCTATATCTAATTTTAAATATTCTCCCTATAAGCTATAAGATTTCCACCTAGCCTACTTAAACCTCCTTAAACTACCACATAAACTAAACAGCTAGATTAAATGCTAGGAAGAAGGGTTAGATAACTATAACAATTTAAATAATAATAAGGAACTTGGACAAAGCCTAAGGGCGGGCTTTTTTAAGAGGGGGGTAATATAATGGTGCTAGAGCGCGTTACCTGCTACTCTGCCGTTTTTTGGGCAATTTGTTAAAATCTACCAAAATCTGCTATATTCTGTAGGCACTGCTTATAGAGCCAACTAATTAGGATTTTCTATCCCTAGGATGGAAAATCGCTATTGGCTCGCTTACTACTAGCGCCTTAGCGACCTCTTTATATCTCGCCAGTCTCTAATAGTCTTTTTCTTCTTCTTAGCTTAGTATTCTTATATAGTAGCAATTTACAAGCTTCGGTTTAGGAGTATTTATATAAGCCCGTCACATTAATAGGAGCTTAGTAAAATTGCTAACGTCCTACTAAATACTGCTAATATAAAGGAGCTAGACGAGTTGGCTAAGAAAATAGCCAACTTATAGAGTATTATTGATTTAAGAAAGCCCTTCCGTTGCCTCTTTAGTGAAGAGTATAAGTCGCGTATACTAAACGAATCTTAATGCCTTAGTTAAGAGGTTACAGCCTAATATTAGTAGTACTGCCTAACAGTATTTTAATCAGTGGATTACCGTAGTTAAGAACTAATTTAAGGTTAATAACGCTAACTATAACTATAAGCGACGCACGCGCTAGGCTATTAAAGGTCTTATAAAAGAAAAGATAATTACTTAACTAGTTTATTGCTAGCTAGGCACTAAGGATAAAGGTCCTTTACTATAAGAAGAGTTTAAAATTATAGTTTAAGACTAGATTTGGAACCCTATAGGAAAATACTTTAAGAATACTACTATATACTATATAGCTATTATAAAAAAGAACTAGAGGTTTAATGTCTTGCTAGCCCATATATATAGCTTAAAGAACCGCTTCTTATATACCTCTTTTATTAATCCTAAGCAATAGATAGACTTTTAGTTCTTACGCCTTTTAACCTACTTATAAGCAGAGCTCTTCTGCCAAAACTTTATTAAATGGATAAGAACCGCTAAGGACCTTTTTGCTAAAATCCGCTATATAGAGTAACTGCTTAATACTATAAAGCTTATAGAAGATTGTGTAGTTAATAGCGGTAGATCCTTACGCTTAAAGCGCGGTTATAGTATAGGCTCTATAGAGTTAGGTTTAGGGAATAGAACCTAAAAAGGGCAACGCTGTCTTAAGTAAACTCCTAGGGAGACTATTTAAAAGCTAAATAGCTTAAAGGACCCCCTAGACGCTAGTGCTACATACGCGAGTTAAAAGAGGCCCATAGGTAGCTATTATAAAAAATACTAAAAATAAGCTAGTAAAAATAAGTTAGGCTAGCTTTCGGAAAACCTAAAGCCCTAGTAGTGTATTTTCCTTAGCTGCAACTAGGGCTTAATATAGATAGAGAGAAGAAATATATTGTGGTATATATTATAATAAATACGCCCTAGGGTAAAGTCCGTCTATACTACTTATATAATAATAGGTGCCAAATTAACCTTATTAATTAAGACGATGTCTATAGGTTTAATCTACCTATACGCTATACGCTACGTTTACGTAAACCTATTACACGTTTCCTTAATAGCAACCAGACAATAATCTAGGATATTCATAATCTATAAAGTTCGCCTAAACGTCTTTTACAACTAAAATCCCTAGTTTAGCCTCTACTCCTTAGACCTTTAATTACTTAATCCTTGTCCCCTAGGTTTCTATAGTTTCTTATTTCTTTTTTTAAATTCTTTAATACCGCTTAGGTCTATTGGCTTACTGCTATACTATAGTTTCTATGCTTATTATTGTGACTGCTATATCCTATATAACTACGGTAATCTATCTACCCCTTTTTAGCTCTTTTGCTTTAATAGATTCTATTATCTACTTTAATTACTTACTTAATTAGTGTCCTTATATCCTCTAGGTCGTCTATAGATATTATTACGGTTTATACTTTTAACCTCAGTCCCTATTAATGCCATGCTATAAGTACTTATTTATTCCACTCTATCTATATTGTATAGGTCTAAAACTATATTATATACTTCATTACTAATCCTTATTAGGCAAGCTCTCGTAGCTTCCGTTCTACTATTACTATTAACTCTAAATCTCTATATATTTATATAAGTCTACTAGCAAATCCTTTCCAGCTTAAGAATATATATCGTACTTCTAAATTAGCGATTACTAGCCTATTAGCTTATATCTTCGTAAAATTGGGTTTAAACCACTCTAATGCCCTACCCGTTAAAAATAGCCCTGCGTATACTACTCGGTTAATTAGTTTCGCCAACTTGCTTCCTTTATATATAATCTTTAATCGTATTTATATAAGAAATCCCATTAGCTTTTATTTTTCTCCTATAAACCTTTTAATCGATAGCATTTTAACCTTTTCTTTCTTAATATTATTTAGTTATTCAATAACTGCTAGTTAATTACTATCTGCTTATTCCATAAAGCTTTTAAGTTATACTATTATAATCATTTACAAATCGTCGTCGCGCATACTGGTATCTCCTCTTAATACAGAGGTAGTTATTGCCGTAAATGGCGTCGTAACTAGCATTATCTTAGGTAGCATATTATTTAACTTCTTTTACTGTAAATATAGTAGTAAATATATAACGGAGCCTTATAGTAACTACTACGGTGGACTTATTATTTGGCCAGGTATATAGGTATAGAATAGTTAATAACGTAAACATAATTGGTGGAGTAAGTTATCCAATAGATTAACTCTAATTATATTCTAAAATTCACTATAAAGAGAAGAACTATCTAAGTAGGGACTATAGTACTTTAAATATATAATATGACTCCTATAAAATACACTAAGTACGTTAGTACGTTAGTACGTTGATATATCCCACGTTCCTACGTTCCTATATTCCCACATTCTAAATTAGCTTACGTGACATGTTATATAACGCGGTTACCCCTCGCTCTATAGTTTGACTGGTTCTAGCATCTCCCGCACTTCTACTACTAGTCTATTTATATCTTCCCTTAGTAGCCATACTACTGCTAATATAAGGTACGTAACACTAACCTGAATAGATAAGAGTTTTTTTAACTTCTATCTAATAAGGAAAGCTATAGAAGATAGTCTTAATTCGCATAAAGATATAAATTGGTTATTAATAATAAAATTTAAGAAGCATGGCCTTCGTTAGCTAGTTAGATAATTCTATAATTAGTAACTAGCTATAACTAACTAAAGAGATACTGCCCTTTAACCGCCTATAGTCTCTTAGCTAAGTAAGTTGGCAAATACCCATTAAACAACTTAAGAAGCAAATCCTAAACTAGAGAAATTTACTAATTAACTCCGGAAACTTAATCGTAGGATAGTTAAATTAGTAGATATTATATCTTTAATGCCGTTTCTAAATAGGATTTGCTAAGATCTAATATAGTATATATAGCTCCTAAATAGGGCGTTAATGCGTTAAGAATAAATAGGCCCGCGACCGGTATTAAGTAATAATATATCGCATTCGCCCTATAAGGGAGCGCTATAAAAGCGATATAAGCCCAGCCTAAGAAGGTATAGAGGGCTAAGAAACTTTGGCGTATACTAGGCATAAGCTTAGATATATTATAGGTGCGAGGGCTTTTACCGTTTTATTACTTAGTGTCTATAACTCTAGAAATTGGTTTGTTGTAGTTTCCTATATATAAATAAGAATAACTAAATCTGAGCTAGAATTTATAAGCGCCTAGGAAATACGATTCCCTATTTACCGAGTAATAATTAGATCTAGTTCCTTAAAGACTAGCTGAGGTAGAACATAAATATTAATTTAAATGCCTTAGCAATAGGTATCCAACTAAAGGCAGCTTTAGTAGAGCTTATAGAGAGTAGTAATACTAAGAGTAAGGAGGAACTTGGTGAGTCTTAGTAAGATATATACTAAGTAGAGTTAATATACATCGGTTCGGTTAGAGCCGCAACCCAGTTATAGCCTGTGCTATAGTTATATAATCATAGGAGACTATAAGGAGAAGTAAGGGTAATAAAACCGCCTTTAAAACTATCTGGTTAGCAACCAGTAGTAGTTTAAAATATATAACTATGTCACGGAGCGAGCACAAGCGATGGTAATATATAGCAAAGTAGATATTATTAAGCTATGTACATGAACTGTGTGATGAAGTCAAGACGTTGCGTGAGGAGAGAAGGTAAGGAAACGGGGAGAAAGGGTATATATCGTTAGTTTGGTTGCTTGGTCGACACGTGCACGGAGCAGAATAGGATTCGAGTAGCGGTCCTGGCAGAACTTGGCAGGATTCGGTGGACTTGGCAGAATATGGCAGAATGCGGCAGATTGCCGTCAGATTGCCGTAGATTGCCGGCAGATTGCCATCAGATTGTCGTCTCGCGGTCGGTCTCTTCTTGCTGCGTCGGTGGAAACAGGTGGAAACAGGTGGGAACAGGTGGACGTGTATAAGGTGTCACGGAGATGTCCCGTGACAAACTAAGAGGATATAGCTATATTGTACCACGGTCCTAGTAGTAGGCCCTTTAATTCCCGTTAAGCAATAGTAAGATTAATAAAATAAACTATACTAAATAGCTAAGATAGACGGAGCAAATAGTGGATATAATAATAATAGCTAAGGTAGTATAACTAAAACTAGTTTAGATAATAGATATACTAAAATAAAACGTCCTGAGCCCAACCGTAATGGCTAATAAGATTTTATTAAAAACTGCCAAGGTTGCTGTTGGAGATTAGCTTATATATATACCTAAAGTCGTAAGATTATTCTTTAAGGCTCTCCTATTACCCTTTACGAAGCCTTATTAATAAAAGTAAAAAGATGTTAAAGTATCCATATTGTTAACATACCTAACATTCTATATTAACTAAGCTGGTTTAATAATTGCCAAAGTAAACTAGATTGAATAAGAAGTAGCATTTATATAGCTTTAAAGATAATACCTAAAGGTAGAAGTATAGAGAGGAGATAGAAAGGCTAAATACTTAATTAACTCTGGAGCGGAGCTTAACCTATTAAGGAAAACATGGCTCTATAACACGGTTTACCAATATTAAGTCTGCCCCTATAAATATAAGTTATACATTTAATGTCTGCCAATAGGACTTAGTCTAAGTTTATTAGATTGATGTATACGGTCCCTATAGTAGGTAATGTCTTAATATTTATAATATTTATTATAGTAGGGGAAATATCACATAAGGTAATACTTGGTAAGCTATAATTTGTAAAAGCTAGACTAGTAATAAAATAAACTGTAATAAGTTAAGTAGCTTATATTATTTAATTATAAAATAGTAAAGTTAAAATAAGATTCTTAACGTCCTATAAGGATACGATATTCTTTAAACTAGATAAAGGCATTAGTATAGATAATAGTTTAGGAAATATATAACCAGTGTAATTGCTAGGATTATATCTAGGGTTACTTATAACCCGGCGTATTAGGATAAAAAGGACGTTAAAATTAAAGAGAAGGGAAATAAGGTGCGGCTCTAATACGGACGTTTACCATTTTAGATATTCGCTAGGTAGAGCTATTAATAGAAAGAGCTTAACAGCAAAATATTAAGAAAGGTCCTAAAGAAACACTTAAGAAAGAATTGGAAGCTAGTATTTAAAGTAAAGGCTAGGTTTCTTATATATTAAATATTAAAGACAACGGATCTATTCGCAATATAAATAAAAGGCTACTAGAGTAAGGCCTAATAAAACGCTATAAATATAGCAACTGCGTATAAATAAAAGGTAGATAAGGCCTACCTAGTTAATTTATTAGTACTAGATAGAATAGTTATAGAAGGTATAATAGAATGGTAAGAGGTGGCCTTGCGTTAACAAAAGGAGTTAATCTAAGAGTTGCCTTTTAGTCCGTATAATTATTTCCTTAAGCCATAATATACTAAGTTAGCCTACGGTGCATAACTAAAGCTAAAATAATTAAAGAATATAATTATTAGGGATATTTATCTAAGAGAATAAGAGATCCTTAGGGCTATGTTTTTTAACTAAGAAGAGGCTCTATTATAGGAAGTTCTCTAAATAGGTTATATTAGTAGAGATATAACACTACTAGTAAAGATTAAGACCATACTATATAAAGTGTAGTAAGTACCAAACTTTTCTGTACCAAGGGCCCTATAAGGAGAAGTAATAAATATATTATAAGAATGACTAGCCTAAGGGACTCTAGAATATTGCGAGAGTCTATATAGGAATCTATGGTTTCTTATAAGTAAAAAGGAACGTAAAAAGTACTAACTAATTAACGCGGCAATAAATATTAACTAAGTAACTATTAGGGACGTATATTTGCCGTTATATACTAATAAGTTTTCTAAGGAGTTTGCGGGGTGTAAGGTTATTTCTCTAGTAGACTTCTTCTCTAGCTATAACTAATTAAAGCTAAATATAGAAAGCAGAAACCTAATAGCCTTTATAATACCTTTAGGACTTCTATAATAAACAACGGTACCTATAAAAGTTATAAATTTAGTAGCCTAGTTTATAAGGACAATTACTAAAATCCTAGAATGATATATCCTACACTATATCTTACCGTTTCTGGATAATATTATAGTAAAAGGTTTATAGACAGTATATAATGGAGAAGAAAGTCTTTAAGGTATATATAGATATATTCTATAGTATATTATATGACTAGATAGAGTAATTGCAGATTTGGAATAAGCTAGGTATATAATCTTAGGCGTAAAGTCTTATTTCTATAAAGATAAGATTATAGTAGTTGGGTACCGCTATAATAGAAAGGGACGATATTTAGAAGAGTTAAAGGTCGTAAAGATTATTTACTAGAGAGACTATAAAGATGTTATATCCGCCTAAGTATTCCTAGAAGTAATTATATATTATTAAATATAGGTAAAAGACTTTGCAATTAAAGCAGAGCCAATTTTCTAACTGTTATAAGTAAATGTTCTGTTTATATAGGGTATAGAGCAGATTACCGCTATAAAAACTTTAAAGTATACTTTTACTACCGCACCTATATTAATTTAGCTGGATTATACTAAGGGGGCTAGGCTAATTATTCTCGCCGTTAACGGATGTAAGAATAGATAGGGGTGCGGCCTTATATAATTAGGTATATAAGGTTATTATTATCTATGTTAATATAAGAGTAGTATCTAGTCTTAAGTGAAACGGAAATATAACTTAGGAAAGCTTAAATATTAGGCGCTGCTATATATGTTAAAGAAGTATTACATATACTTATATGGCGTTCGTTTTACTGTTAAGACAGATATAAATACCTTAGTTGTAGAACCAAATTATGCTACTACTGATTTACCTAGAGCTTTAATAATAAAATAGCTATCATAGATCTAGCTGTAGGACTTTAATATTAGACACGTGCTAGGGAAGAAGAATAGCCTAGCTAATAGACTTTTGTGACGGCTACTTAATAGTAAACAACCTAATAAGCCGACTAAGGATATTAAAGAATTTATTAACTATAAGCTAAGTGCCTTAGAATATATAGCCGCCCCTCTTAAAATAGAAACGGGTCTGCTATTAAAAGACTTGTATTTAAAGGAATCTTAGAAGATTATAAAATGGTTAGTAACCTTATAATATCTAGAAGAAATAAATACTAAGAAATTTAAAAGGTTTAAATGGTATACGCTAAAGTTCCTAGTGCGTATTTAATAGCTCTTCTACTAATAGTCTAAGAATGTACTAATGCGGAGGGTAGTTAATAACGAGACTACTTAATAAGAGATTATTAAAAGCCTTTACTATTGGAGTAGATATTATAGATAGGAGGAAATGTATCAAAGGGTCTTAAATTAATATTAGTGGCTAGGACTATGGGAATAGATATTTTAGTATATTAAGTTATGCCTATAATAATAGAAATAATAGCTAGAATAGAAAGAAGAAGCGATATACCCTATATAGGAGTCTACTTTGTGGTAATAAGTAATAGTAAATATTATATTTATGCCGCTAAACTATCTCGGATTCCGGTACCTAGCTATTGCTTAAAATATATATATCTAAATAGGTAGAAGCTTAGGCCCTTTAAAAGAAAGATATAAAAAGTATAGCAAAGTTTCTTTATTAAAATGTTATTTACTAATAAGGAGTATTTGGATAGCTCTCTATAGATAGTAGAGGAGAGAATGCTAATATTACCACTGCGCTTATAGAACTTTATAATATTAAAAGGGTTATAGCTTCTGTATAGGTAGGGCTTAATAAAGTAGGGCTATAAACCTATAATAGACGCTTTAGCAAAGATAGATAGCTTATAGCTAGACAATCTTTATACTGTCTTATAGGCAGATAGAATAAGTATTAAGCGGTCTACGGAAATAGCATTAGTAAGAGTTATATGCGGGTATAAGTATATCCTTTCTATTAAAGTCTATATACCTAACTAATAGATACTACTTTAGTAAATAGTCTAGACCACTATAGAGCTACTAGCGCTTTATATAAAGTAGTTTAACTAAAGAGACGTAGATATATAAGAGGCTATTATATATATAAGACGGCTAAGAATAGTAAATAAAGAATATTTTAATAATACCCATTATATTCGCTCGGACGGACTTAAGGTTAGAGATATAGTTATACTCTATAATACGCAGCTTAAGTAAGATTATTCTAGTAGTTATAAGCTAAATCTAAAATAGCGAGGCCCGTTCCGCATATGTAAGAGTTACTATTATAAAGAATGGTACTTAATTAAGAATCTTAACGGTATACCGTTCCGCGATTAAGCTCTAGGGAATAAATTAAAGAAGGTTTACTAATAATAGATATTTAAAGTCCGCCAGGAAAACCGGCTTTACTAATTAGGTAAAACTATACTATAAGAAATAATAGTAGAGCTAGAACCTAAGGAAAATATTATATAAAATCTACTAGTGTCGTAACGCCGCGTAGTTTAAGAAGTGTGCGTTTTAGAAAGAATGTTTAATAAAACTAAGTACGAAACGTTTAATTAGGGGATAGTTAAGTTTTAAGGTGGGGAAAGGGATATAAATAGCAACTGTATAGTCTATCCGTTTATTCACTATATTTCCTAAAGCTCTTTCTATTATACTTTCTTATTTGCTTTTTTAGTTATAGAAATCTAATATATGTTAATAGTAAGATAAGAGTAAAAGAACATCTACGTATAAATATCTAGATCCGTTTACTATAAAGATATTAATTCCGCTTACCGCTTTTACTAAGTTAATAGCGATTTTCTATGCCGAGCATCGAAAATTATAATTGGTCTATTTAATAATTAGAGCTGGTAGAACTTTACACCACTACCTAGATTTAGTAGACTATTATAATTAGAAAACCCTATTTAGAACTTTACCTTCTCGCCCTTTATAGACCTTAAAGATAGCTATAATTAACAAAAGCATAAACTAAGTAGAATTAAGAACAACGATACGCTTATTATATCTTTATTCAGTAAACTACTAATCCTTTATAAAGGAGCTAAGTAATAAATTAGTAATATCCTAGCGGAAGTTAGAGGCTTCGTGGTTAATTAGCGTTAGGTAGTACTTATCTAAATTTATAATAAGATTTTGCTCTCCTAAGGAAACTATACAAATACTACTAGTATAGTAGTTAATTTTATTAATTATAATAACGGACTATAAGTATCTCTAGAAAAAGACGTATTTATATTAATCTTTAGAAATATCTCTAACGTTAGTAAAACGACTAAAGATTAGAGAAACCGGTATAATAAAGCTAGAGAGACTATTTAAAGTGCTTAGGAATAAGATGTTCTTAACGGACTGCTTAAACACACAGTTTTCTATAGCTTCCTCTCCGCTCTAAAAGCTTGTAGCCTACCTACTTTTTAAAGTTATAGTAAGAGTTAATAAAGCTCTAATTAAGAGGCTTAATTATCTAAAACGCGGTATTAAGACTACTACTTAACTGCAACCAGACAATTTCGCGCTCACGCCTACAAAGTTAAGAAGGGCGATATTAGACTAGGTAGTAAATAAGTATAGTTTAGAAAGAAACTTAATAGGTTTCCTTATTCTAAATAAGGACCTACTACTAAGAAGTAGGAAACTAACTACTATAGGATTAGAGGTTACTAATATTAGAATTAGACAAGCAGAAAAGAGCTTAGCTCCTATACTATAAATATATTCGTAATATACTTCTAATATAATAAATCCCTTAGCTTTTTAGCCGTTAACGCCTGTTTAAGAAGAAGGCATTAGTATTATACTAAGCCCGTCCCAATAAGGATTACCTATTGTCGGAATGTTAGTCATGTGACGTGGTCACGAGACCGCGAAGCGAGGCTAGTTAACCTGACCTTGGAGCAACCCCTTACTTCTAGACAATCAATTATCCAACAATTAACAACGCATACGTATTATACAGTAATATTCGTGCCCGTTAATTAAAGCATGTATACCGACACTGATTAGTAGACGTATAGATTAGGAAATACGCAATAGCTAGCGCTTAAGGAGTAGTACTGGAAACAGTTCACCGATTGCCTAGTTCTTGTCTATTTTATTAAAGGAGAAGACTACGACTTCTACTTAAGCTTAAGAGCGTGTATTAGCCTTACAGCTAATACAGTAGATCGCTAAGAGAATAGCAGCCTTGCTAAGAACACTTTACAGGTCCAACGGCTGTAGAGAATGTACACACAAACCTTAACCTTAACTATACCCTTACCCTCGACCTCACCCTTAACCTCGACCTCAACCCTCGACCTTAACCTTAACCTCGACCTCTGTTCAAGCCTTAACCCTTAAACTCCCAGACCAAGGACACTCTATAGGCCCTAAGGCTGTAGAGAACACCCTAAACCTTAAATCTTAAACCTTAAACCTTCTTACTTTTAAACCTCCACTTAAACCTTATGGATACTTAACCCACAACTACAATAGAGTGGTATAAGAAGATATTAAAGCATAGTAATAGAATCACTGCTACTACAGCTTCCAAAGATAAGCTAGGAGACTATATAGCAACAAAGGTCTACGTACACATACAGGAGAACTTCATAGACTACACATTATAGACAGTATTCAAGGAGGAATTTGAAGGCTTTACTACCAAAGATTTCAGACGCATGCGAGTTAACATAAGAGCAAAGTTACGCACTCATCTACTCAAAAGAGGAGTGTATGTGGGAAAGCACAATAGCAGATATTTAATCTTAGAAGCACTATTCAACCTCCTCCAAGAGGAAGAACCTCACGAATAGATAGATAAGGAAATCACAGAAGCTCTCAAGGCAGTCAGCCCTATAATTATAGTAGCGCTACGAAAACGGCTTAACTCGACACAAACAGCTCTAATATTAAATTAAGCTATACCCCCGTTAGTTATAGCCTCTTCAGCTCCTACAACCCCCCCCCACAGCCCACTACCTTCCCATACGGTGCCGACGCCTATAAGCTATTAACTACCTCCACTACCTCCAACGCCTGCAATCCAGCCTATAGCTATAGCCACAACACCTGGAACGCAAATACCTACCCCTACAATACCCCAACCAGCTGTTACATCTATACCCCAGCAAACTGCACTAACCGCTACCCAATAGCAAGCTGCACCTACCTCTACCCAAGATTAACTACTTACTCTCCTTACTTAACTCCTACAGACGCAGAATCAGTAATTATCGCCTATAGTAACTGCCTCTACCCTCCCTTTAGTAACCGCTCCTACCCTACCTGGTCCCCCTCCTGCCCAGTATCTTCACCCTAGTACTGCCAATACCAACCCTACTATGCACCTGCCTATATATAGCAAAGAGGCAGCCACTATCGCTAAGATCTACACAGACGACCAGAAGTACGATGGAGTAAGTAATAGCTTTAACTTCAAGTTAACTATCTTCTATAATATTTACAAGAGAGCTGGTCTACCTCCTAAAGGCTATATAACCGCACTCCCAACCATGCTAAAGGGACTTGCTTAGGATTACTACTACAATAGTAGCCTTTCAACTAGATTATTTACTGAGGTATATAACTATATGCGTTACTTCTTTAAAGGACCAGAGTACTATTAGAGAAACCTTACTAAATGGAACGCCACCAACTTCTAAGGAATTATTAACGAGAACCCTAATAAGTAAATCTATTAGAGTTTCCAACTACTTTTTAATAAGCTCTTAAAACATCGCCACGGATTATACCTAGAGTTTTATACAGACCTCTTCCTTATAAATAAGCTAGTTACCGCTTGCCAAGGAGTACCAGTATGCCATATTGCCATTTCTAACCCTTCTGAAGACCTCTCCCAGTTGATTAGCAAGTTGCAATCTTCTATAGTTATATAGGAGAAGGAACATCCTTCCTAGGCCTTAATAAGACCGTCTTAAGGAACCTACTTTATAGATCGTACATACCGCCGTAATATCCGTAACAACCATAACTAAACCCGCTCCTATAGACAAAACACCGTTAGATCCCCAAAGGCTAAGTGCTACATTTGCCAAAAGGAGAGCTGCCGCTCATGGAAATATATAGAGGAGGAGCGGAACCGTTCTAGAGATAAGTACAAAAGACGTTTTAACAATAACAAGGGCCGTAACGGTAACTTTAAAGAACGCTTCAGACAATACACTATTTACTATAAAGGAGACGACAACAATGAGTATAATAAGACTTTTAAAGCTCTTATACTAAACACAGACACTAACAAAAACACTAATAACAACAACAGTAAGGAAGAATTAGAAGACCCTAACGGCTACTACCTTATATTATTCGGGACTCTCACTATAGACAAAGCAACCTCTACAAGCATAGAACTAGCCAACAAGGCTTATACTTACTTACTTACTATAATCTCCACGGAACCTACTACGGAAACCAACCCGTTTAACTACAATACAACAACCGCTACTTCACGCTATACTTCCACAGTATTTATAGGAATTATAATTAATACCAGTGCGTTAAAGAAGTCTATGGCCGGTTACGGATAATTCTAGGCACTATAGAACGCGGACCAATCTATAAGACTTAATACCTCAACCAAAGGACAAGTCAACGTGTAGTTTGGCATTGAAATCACTACCTCTATTAGAACTACGGATGTTGTTACCCCTATAGGCAAGATACAGTTTCATGTTATCTATACGGATACCCCCTTCTTACTCTGCTTAGCAAATATAGACAGACTCCAAATCTACTACAACAACCTTAGAAACGTTGTTATTACTTATACCAAAAAAGTACCAGTAGTGCAATGGTTTGGCCACCCGTTTCTCTTATAAAGCTTATTACTACAGTTATATCTGTCTAAATCCTTTAACGCGAACCCCTGCTACTTAACAGATATAGAGCTACGGCGCCTACATCGTCAATTTAGATATCCCTTAGTTGAGAAATTACAAAAACTACTCTACTATGCTAGCCATAAAACGGACAGAATGGCCATTAAGCAACTAACCAAGTTTTGCCACTACTATCAGAAGTTTAGCAAATTACTAGGCAGATTCCGCTTCACCCTATAAAACGACGTTAATTTTAACTACAATATCATCGTTAATATTATGTACATCAGCGGATCACCCCTCCTATACATCATTAATAAAGGAACGCGATTCCAAGCCGGCAGATAGCTATAAGACATTAGCGCCAAACACATATAAGACATTCTACGGATGTGCTAAATTAATACCTACTTAGGGCCACCAGACCTAATTACCCACGACGCTAGAAAGAACTTTGTTAGTAAGGAATTCAAGCAATACGCCACCATTATGGGAATTAGTATAAAGGGAGTACCAATCAAAGCACATAACTCTATTAGAATGGTAGAGCGCTACTATAGTCTATTACGCCAAGCCTATTAGATCATTATAACTAAAATCCCTAAAATTAACAAGGAGATGGGACTCCAAATAGCATTTAAAGCAATTAACGATTTAGCTAGCCCTAGAGGACTAGTTCCCATACTTCTAGTCTTTAAAGCCTACCCCCAAATAGTTGAATCCGATGCACTATCCCCCACAGTTATATAACGCGCTGCCGTAATTAAAAAGGCTATAGCAGAGATACAGAAGCTACGAGCTAAACGACAGATCACTAACGCGCTAAATATGCGAAACAGACCTAATGCTAATACAATTCATGATCTCCCACCAAATTCGCCCGTTTTGGTCTAGAGAGAAGGAAACACTAGCCAAAGCGGCTATTAGGACGGGCCATTTACCTCGCTTACCATTAAGGGTGAAATATACACCATTAAACTGTCTAGCGGACCTACAGCCTTCCGATCTACAGTCATAAAACCCTACCTTCAAGCAACTGAATTGTAGGAGCAAATTGTTAGACCAGAATTACTACCTAAACCTCTATTTAGGTCAGCCCTTCCTAAGACTGTTTTAGAGAGACCTACTAAAGCTTAACAATAAACCCCAAAACGAGGCAGAGGACGCCCTCGTAAATACCCTCTACTTACGGCTATGGCTGACATCACTATCTACCTACAGGATGACAGTTAATTTAGTACTTAATTTAGCGCCTCCTAATAGAAGGAGCTTACTAGTCTACTTAAGAAGGGAGTTTTTGAGATCGTGAGACTCACGGATATACTATAAGGCGTATAACTCTTTAATTCGCAATTTGTTAATAAGATTAAGAACAAGGGAACTAATAAGGCTTTTAAGAAATCCTAACTAGTTGTGCAAGCTTATAACAACTTAGAAAAGAAACTAGTTCTTACCTAATTACCAACTATTTAACGAGTTAGCCAATAACTAATTCTCTATATCGCCGCTATAAAGCTTCTATAGGCATAACTTTACCTCTAAGACATTTTACAGGCCTATATACAATCAACCACCACACTAAATCGAGAATTCTATGTACAACCTCCACATAAGCTAATTAAGCAACTTAGGATTAACAAGGCCTCTGTTTTAAAGGTTATAAAATTACTCTACAGAGTACCAGAAGCCGGTAACCACTGGTTTAAGACATATTACTTATATTATATCCAACAGTTACACATGGACCAGTCTATATATAACCCCTATCTCCTACAGAGCAACGAACCCTTCGGTATTATAGGCCTATAAACCAACAATACTCTATTCCTGGTAGATAAGACCTTTATAAACGCAGAGCAAAACAAGCTGCATAAGGCCAAGTTTATGGCTAAAGAATAGGAACAACTTACCGTCAATACGCCCATTAAGTTTAATGGTGGAGTTATTTAGCTACTAACTAACGGGAGCATTACGCTTACTTAGGAATGACAATGTATAAACCTTAGTATAATTAGCACCAAGCTTGCTATAAGTATAGGATTAAGAGGAGCTATAAGAACCTTAACTCTAAAGGACTAGTACATTACTTAACGCGCTAGAGGTGCATATATTGCTTTAGTTTGCCAGCCAGAAGCCTTATTTAATTTATCCTTTACCGCCCAGGTAATTAACCCCAACGAGGAAGACGCAAAATAGTTAAACAAGCGTCTAAACTGGCAAATCGAGAACGCTAATAGAGGCCTTAAGTTTATTAAATTAGATATTAAAACCCTACAGCTCCTGGTATTCACGGACGCGTTATTTACTAACAATAAGGACCTCTCTTCGCAGATTAGCTACGTCATCGTACTAGCTAATGCTACAAAGAAGGCCAACATTGTCCATTAGAGCTCAGTTAAGTGCAAAAGAGTTACTTAGAGCGTACTAGCTTCTAAACTCTACGGTACAGCCCACGGCTTTAATATCGGCGTTGCGATTAAATCTACAGTAGATAAGATCCTATAAATTAACCTCCCACTTGTGCTTTGCACTGATTCCAAGTCCTTATATAACTGTTTAGTATAACTTAGAACCACCTAAGAAAAGCGCCTAATAATTGACGTAATGTGCCTCCGGCAAGCCTATAAACGGAGACAGATTACAGAGGTGAAATGGATTAATGGAGAGGCCAACCCTACTAACGCCATGACGAAGGGAAAGCCCTGCGCGGCTCTTTAATGGCTTATTAATACGAACCGAATCGACCTATAAGTTATAGGATAGGTTGAACGAACGAACTCAAATTTAGCTTAGCGTTAGGTAACTAATTATAACAATATGGACCCTAAATTCAACCAGCCAATCAGGATTTTCCATCCCCGGGATGGAAAATCGCTATTGGCTCGCTTACCACTAGCGCCTTGACGGCCCTCGCGATATGTTAACCTGCTACCCCTAACAATTCTTCTTGTAATTACGGACCTGTAAAAGGAGCGTGGAAGCTATTACGTATTAATTAGATCTCTAGCTATTGCGTATACACTGCAAATAAGTCTAGAAGTAAACTTAGCTTTAGAATATAGATTAGCCTTCTTTTTAGAGTTGCTCTAGTGTCAGAATATTAGTCATGTGACGTGGTTACAAGACTGTGAAGCGAGGCTAGTTAACCTGACCTTGGAGCAACCCCTTACTTCTAGATAATCAATCATCCAACAATCAACAACGCATACGTATTATATAGTAATATTTGTGCCCGTTGATTAAAGCATATATACTAACACCTATATTAGTTAACCCGCCTTTATTATCTATAAATAAAAGCATTCTTATAGCTAGAACGCCTATTAGCTCGCCCCTACGGCTGCTAGTATACTCTTTAAGAAGAAACCTAAGAAGCGGGCTTGTGGTTACTTACCTATAAATAGAAGGGCTAGAAGTAGAATTAATATTTAATAAAAATGTATTAAGCTGAGAGATAATAAGGAGTATATTAAGGAGGCCGTAAATACTATAGCGATACTCTGTTTAAAATAAGGATATAACTATAAGGATAATATGCTAGCTTATCTTAAGGTGTCCCTAAACTAAACTACTAAAATTAAACCAACTAAGGCTATAAAGCTCTTGCGTAGTTAGTATAAGGTGGCCAGTTCTAATCTAATAATATATAAGGTTTACTAGATGTATATATAAGCTATAAGAGGACGTATGGGTTTAGCGATAAAAGGTTTAAACTATGCCGCACTATATTACAGACTCCGTTTACTATATTACACTTATAACTACCTTAGCACTATAAAAATAGATCTCGCTATATACTTCTAGTTTAGAAAAGCTTATAAACCCCTAGTTCCGTCCAACTTCTTAGGGCCATATAAGTTTATTTATAACTTAATATTAAGGTTTTCCTATAACAGAGAGGCCTTACTTAATTAAATGTTATTACTAGATAACTAAGATATATAGCAGCAAGAAAGATCCGTGGTTTTAAATATGTTTAGATAGTAGTAAGATTATAATATCTTAGCAATAATTAATAAGTAAATGCGTCTATACCGCTATTATTAGCGTTTAATTAATAGGCGGCTAAATTACAACTAGTTAAGAATAATGGTTTACAGTCTTTACCAGCAGCTAATAAGATAGGATTCTAAATACTACCGTCTTTATTACGCTTTTAGGCTTAACAGCCAGTATCAACTTATCTCCCATTCTTATTATACAAAGTTCGCGGTTAAGGGAAACTCTATAGCTTTCCGCTATATTAATATAAATATTCCTTCTCTTATAGAGAGCGGACGCAATACTAATATAATTTAAGAACGCGTTTCTTTAGATAATAAAACTAAAAGTAATTATATAGTTATCCTGCCTGGTATATATTATTACTTAAAGTTATAGTAAACAGATTTTAAAGCGGAAGGATTAATTAAGGGCAATGGATTTATATATAAAATCTTAAATTAAGACTTGACCACTAAAGACGTAGAAAAATATGCAATTAACTAGGTAGCTTAGCCATATAAGAAAGGAGATATGCGTATAACTATGCCTTACCTTCCTTATAGAGCTAAAGGACCTTTAATTAAGACCTAGCAGACAATGCTACTATGGTTTATTGGCATTTAGGACGATTATAATAGCCTTAAGGTTATAGAAAGAGGAACCTAGGTAGAGCTGGCAAAAGCTTATTTAGACTTAAAAGCGCCGCCCCATACGCTATCCGGACATACTAATCTTTACGGCGTAATTCTATATCGCTTCTCTGCTGTAGTTAAGCTTATAGCTGCTAGCGCCTTATCTAACGCCCTTTTAGGTAGACAATAATAGGATTCTTTAGCGGTAATTTAAGATCGCGATCTTCTTCTTGCTGGTTATAGGAACAAAGTTGTAAAATAGATATATTCTTACTGTCTAAAGGCTGTTAAGAACTTTAAGGATGCGTTTTAGCTTATATATACAACTAAAATGGAGCACTTTAATAGCCGCTTATATTTCTACTGCGTTGATAATAGAATTAATCCTTTATCTATTACAGTAGATCTAAATAGAGTACCTCCTATTATTATAGAAGGGTAGAGTTATATAGAGTTACTTAAAGAATTATAGGATAAAACTAAGTAGGTGGAAGGACGTGAAAGAGCTATGTTATCTAAGAGCCGTTAGTTTAATATATCTTATACTACTTAGCTAGGCGGATAAAAGTAGTCTTATTTAACCAGAACAGAGTCTCCTTATTTGCCGTCTTGGGTTTATAATAAGGGTAAGAAACGCATGCAGTTACCTACTATATCTTTATTTTAAAGATAGGAAGTAATATAGGGTTTTGGAAGTCGTTAGGGGACAACAACTTAGGTAGGGGAGGTATATAGTAGTGTAATTTGGCCCCCTAGATTTAATATTTAGATTAGGGATAGCTTCGGGAGAGCCTAGGCCTTTTATAGTTATATAGATCGGTTTAAAGCCCTAGAGTCTTTTATAACTCGGATAGGATTAATAGACAGACAGTTTCTTTTAATATACTTGTTTTTTCTCTTCTTACTAATCGCTTTTCTACTAGCTAATTATGACGGACTAATTAACTAACTGACCACATCGTGGCTTCCTGTCTAGAGAGACCGTACCCTCCCACACTATTAATAATAGTTTATACTCTAATTTAACGTTAAGGCTTTATAGTTAATAACATTATATATAATAGGATTAAACTTTATTAAATATAAGTAGTAATAACCTATTACTACCTTTACTAGCATCTAGTAGACTTAAAAGGTATTTAGTAATATAGTAAAGAAGTAGTTACCTATTTTAGAGTTTATTAATATATATAATCGCTTTATAAAAGGCGTTAATACTACTAATTAAATAAGGTTATATTATACCTTGCTTAGATTTACTATTATACCTAAAAGCCTTTCTTTTACTCTCTTTTTAATATAACTATTACTAACGCCTATAAATTATTTTCTAAATATCCTCGTGGTTAGGTATATTGCGTTAGCTATAAAGCCTTCTATAAAGCGCTTATTACCTCTCTTTTTAAAAATTCTACCTACTTTCCTAAATATAATAAGTTAATAGTTTTTATAGCCTAAATGTAATAGTACTTAGCGGTAAAGCATAGATATAAACTGGAGAAGATTAATAAGAAGGAAGTAGCTTATATAGCTTATTTATAAGTAAAAAGAAAGACTTGAATAAAGAGGGCTAGTCGTAGGAAGCCTCGTAATAGTAATATATAGAAGAGACCCTAAAGGGCTCTAAGAACTAAATTTAGGTATAGGCTCTATTATATACCGCTCTATATAACGGGCCCCTACTAGTAAAAGTATATGGATTAACTTAACTTTAAAGAATAAAGCCCTATATATAATATACGCTAAAATATTAATATATTTATAACTTTAATTAAAAGCTTTAGTAATATGGCAGAATAACTTACCGCCTATATATATACTTTATTAATTGGTGTATACGGGCCACAGCTCTAAGGACGCAGTTATTAGTGCAAGGGATAGCTATATTAGATTCTTAATATAACTTTAATATAACTTACCCGAACTTACTTTGTCTATAAGCTCTTTTTCTATTCCAGAAACGTAATAAATAGTAAAAACTATCTTAATTAAAGCTTATATATACCTTTAAAAACATTGGATTTAAAATATAGTAGTATAGTAAGGTTGTATTATATATAGAGTAGGTTTATACCGGAGCTAGAATATTACTACTAGCCGATAGCTAAGACGGTATATAAAATTCTTTTAAAAGAAAAGCTAGGACTTTAACTTAAAAAACTATATCTAAAATCCTCTATTGCTAGCTGTAGACGCTACCCTAATGCTTATCTAAAAGGTTCACTAATAATAATCCCGCCTCTTTTAAGCTGTGACCTCTCTATTATATTTTTTAATATTACCACTAATGCCTCTACCATATATCCTCCTCTTAACCTTGTTGGTTAGATGCTTTTTAGGGTCCTTTATAAGAAGAGACCTAATAATAGCAATTCCTCCAAATCTAAGGGATGCAAGATAAACAGTCTTAAATACTTGCGAGTATGCAATTAGAAGAGCTTAAGTAATGGCGGTAATAATTGCGATAGTGATTCTAGGAACCTCTATAAGCGTACCTTTTAAGGCAGCGGCTAATAACACAGGGACCTCTGCTACAGGTAAACCTGCTACAACCGCTGCTTTACCTACCATCACGGGCAATGTCGTTGCTAGCCGATTTGTAAGAATTGTTAAATAAACAGCAATAGCTATTAAACCACCTACGGCCTTTATTAATGCCAGCATCCTAGATAATAATCCAATATCTTCTATATGGCAGAAGAGAGTGTAAGAAAAAGGGCAGCAAGCTTAATAACTCTAATAAAGAAAGGTCCAATAATTATAAAAGCGATACCATGATTTTAGTGCTAGGAGTTAAAGATGCTAAAGATAATGCAAATGCTACTATGCCTAAGGCTAACAATATAATCTAATAGTATGTATATCCAAAGAAACGAACAATGGCGCCTCCATATACTTCGCCTAAGGCCGTAGCAGCAGAGACAGTACACTAAAAGGTAAAGCGTTAGTAAACTAAATAGCAACTTGCAGCTTAGAAACTACATACTAAGAGCTAACTAGTATAGTTGACATTATAAGTGTATATTTTAGAAACTTGCTAAGGCCATAGCAAGACCGCACTATAGTAAAACATAGAAGTAATAGTTGCGTATACTATAAAACTAATAAATCCTCTATTCTAAAAGAACTTTATAGGCATTAGAGGGTATTTTTAGTTTCTAAACGCCTCCTAGAATCCAAATAGAATTAGCAGCCCACTACTAATTGTAATTATATAAATAACAGCGGCAGACTTCCATGGGTATAGCCCTCCTCCCTAAAATAGTTTAGTAGAATTTATAAAATGCAAGAGTATACCTACCTAAGAGATACCCATTAAGAAGAGTATAAGGCCAGAGATCTATAAAAACGTACAAATATAATTCAACTCCTTTATCTATAACCGTTTCAACTTGCGTTCGTGCAACATATTAAAGGTTAGCAGATAGTAAAAAAAAAAATAGGAGAATAATAGTAAGACCAACTATAATAATATTTAGGTAATAGGTCTATCTCTATCCTAGGGAAGGATGCTAAATAAAGGCTTAAGCAATTTTAGGTCTAAAAGTTGCAATTAGTGCAGATATTATAAATATAACTAATATAACCATAGGGCGATACTTATTAGGTACTAACTCTCTAATAGCAATACTAAAGCTTAGCTAGATGCATTCGCTAAGGCTATATACTACACTTGCGACTATAAGAGCATTAATATTCTGCGTAGTAGCTCCTATAATTATACCAATAAATACTACGCAATTTCCGCCAATAAAGAACCATTAATGTCCGAATAAGTCACTTAATTGGCTAATAATTAAGAATATATAACTTTCTGCAAGTAATCTTCCAATATTTACCTAGATAATATTTTTACTTGGCCTAATATCCGCATTAATATATATAAGGACGTTTGTTAGTAGAATAAGGAAAATATAAGCTGATACTTATCTAAGGGAAAGGCCCTAGCTAGTATAGTTAGAGATATAATCTAAAAGGCTATAGAGTTATTAGCCTATAAGAAGAGTCCTAATAAATGGCAAGCTATAATAATAACCTTAGGGTAGATTATCTCTAAGAGCAACTTTATTAATAGAAAGCTGGTCTATATCCCAAGAAGCAGAGCGCTTATCTTAAATAATTTTACTCTTCCTAATGACCTTTTCATCGTGCCGTTATGACATAGTTATACTAATGCTTTGTGCATGCTTAATTTGCAAAAGAGAAAGGGAAAAGAGGAATAAGGGGAATCCTAAAGGTGGTAAAGAAAGACATTCTAACTCCTTAAGAAGGGAATAGATAGAAGAGTTAAAGGTGGTAGGTAATTATAATATAACAATACGTAGAACCCGGAGGCTATAGTTGCCTCCATTACTAGCTATAAAGTTTTTAAAAGGGACACGCCTTGCGTCTATAAATTATTTTATTTAAAAGAAATATTAACTAACTAGGCACATCTAAGATAGCCTAAGATATAAGAACCTTTTCCAATCTACAAACTTGCATATAGTTATACCAATTAGCCTTACGCCTAACATTTCCGTTACTATGTAGTTTTTACTAATATTTTCAGATTGACTATAATCAATTTAGTAGGGTCTTTAGATATTGGTAGGGAACTGGGGTCTAGGGTGGGCAAACTATTAGATACTAAATAGGGCCTATATAGTTTAGGGATATAATAAGGGGGTCCCTTTCCCCTATATAAGCAGCTAGATTCTCTTTAATTTAATCCTTATAAGTTCTAATACAAACTAATAGATCTAGACTCTTACTCTACACTCCTACTCAGCAAAATATAGTAAGGCCACTACTAAATCATTATGTAGTTCCTAACTTGTAATATACTACTTAAACTATTCCTCTTATATAAACAAGTTATACTATCTAGAGCTTGATAAAACCTCTAGTCCGCTCTTATATCTAGATCTAGGGCTAATTTAAGTCCTTGGCGCGCCTAGTAAATTCTATATATTGAGCTTTATCTTAAAATTATATAATTCTTATTAGCTATAATCTTTTCTCATTATATTCTATTACAAAAATTACTACCCCTTAAGTTTAGCACTCTTTAAGCTAGATCTCAATAAGCCTATCCTCCATCTATTAAGTAGACCGCTCCCATAATAAAGCTTAACTCTTTACTCAATAAAAACGCAACTAAGCTTGTAATCTCTACTGGTTTTCATACTCAGTTTAGGGCTAGATGGCTATTTTTTAGCGTTACTACTACATTCTTTACTCTAGCAATTTCCTTTACTTTAGAAACCATAGGAGTATCAATTATTCCCCTAAATGGATAGTTAATTTTTTATCTTTTAAGGACCTCCATTAAAACCTACGGCGCTATTATATTAACTGCAATACCTCTATAACCTATATCCTTTGCGGCGCTCCTTATAAGCAGTAATAACAATAATCAGTTAGTTAGTTATGATTATATTATATTATATAAGAATATAATTAAACTAATTATAACTGCACCTACTAATTATATTACGTAGATATAGCTATATAATTAACTACGGAAATAGTAGAAATAAAAAGAGGGAGAGGTAAAGCTTTAGGAGGGAGGTTCTTATTCTTAATTATCCTTATTTAACAATACCTAAGACAGGATTTAGTAAGATATTACAAAGGCTCTTACTAGCACTAATAGCAAGGAAAAGGCAGGCGAAACTCTAGAAGTTGGATATCTTAAATATTTATACACTATAACCGGCTTCCTTTCCACCAAGGTGCTCTTTTCTCTATAAACGCCTTTAGACCTTCTAAGATATTCTCTCCCTTCTGTAACTCCACAAACTCTTATTTTAGCGTAATATCTACTACTTGCTCCACTGCTGCTATTTCCCACCCTTGCTGCAGCCCCGCTCTTATACATATTATACCATCTAGACTATTTACCGTAATTATTATGGCGAACTTTATGGCTTTATTAATAACTTTCTTTGCCGGCACTACCTTATTTACTAACCCCCATTATAACGCCTCTTGCGTAGTAATATTGCGACCTGTTAGCGCAAACTTTGACGCCCTCTATAACCCTATTGTCTAAATAAGTCACGGCAGTGCTCCCCTAATAGGCGAAATTCCGCGCTTAACCTTGGGGAGGCTAAAATACGCTGTATCTGCCACGACTATAAGATTGCAATTTACTATATACTCCATGCCCCCACCTATAGCCAGCCTATTTACCGTAATGATAATAGGCTTCTTTCTAAGCCGCCAGCTTAGCGGCTTAAAGGCTAGCGCATTGCCCATCCGGTTCTTTAGGTCTATATCCGCGGCCATTAAGTTGTCCCACTCCTTAAGGTTAGCGCCAGCGTAGAAGGCGTGGCCGGAGCCCATAATAATGGTAACGGATAGGTTAGGCTTATTATTAAACTATTTCTACACGCTGTTGAGCTCCTATTGGGCGGTAATGTTAAGGCAATTAAGGTCTTTCTTGCGGTATATAGTTATAAGTAGTACGCGGTCAGCGGGATATAAGAGCTTAAGGAAAGTGGGTATTAGTAGTGGTGGAGTTAATACTAGAACTATAGCAGCTTCCTAAGCGTGCCTAAATAGAGTATAAACAATTAGAAAGTTATTAAGCGGCGGATTGGTATTATTAAGGAGGTTTTACAATTTCTAGCTTAAAGTGTAAATAATTTTTAATTAATGGCACTATAAATGGCAAGTAATATTAATAAAGATGTAAAAGTTTAATAAGGCTTCTATAAAATCCATTATAAGCTAGATGCTTTCAACTCTATTAGGGCAGCTGTTTAGAATAATTTATTTAGTATTTAAAACCCCCTTTATTTCTCTAGGGGAATTAGTAAGCTTTATAGTAGGATATTGCAGCCGTAATATCTGGCCGGATATTAGAATCTAGCGGGCCGCGCTATATATTAGAATCCGGCTAATTGCGCTATATATTAAAATCCAGCGAGCTGCGCTATGCCCCCTACACGCTTAAAAAATTAAGGATTTTTAATAAAACTTAACTTAAGGCCCCTATGGGCATATATACCCACAGCTAAAGCGGGTCTAGGTCCTAAAGGCGCTAATAATTCATTAGTCGGCCCAAAGAGTGCGAGGTAGAAAGTGGAGCTTTTTAGAGCACCTAGTGTAGACTATCTAGTAGAGTTTAACATCGCATAGAAAGCAATTAAGCTTGCTATATGCCCAGATCTAGGGTATGAACTGAATTTTCTTAAACAACTAGTATAGTAGGGAGGAGCTGCCGCACAGCTTCCAGTATGGAAGAGGATTAAAGTTGTTTATAATAGTAGAGCACTTAGCCCCCGTGGACTCGCTAAGAAGGTATATAACTATTTTTCAAGTTTAGAGATTTATAATATGAAGATAGTATAGGTAAGCGGGGATAATATAACTATGTTAGTAAAGGAAGGCAGCTTTAGATCAATTAAACACCTCGATTTAAAAGGGGTGGAGTGTAGTATAGTTTTAGATAAACCTTATCGCGATAAGACACAATGGATATCCTTATTGCAATAAGGATATCCATTACATCTTATCGCGATAAGTCTTAGTATACCCCAAATAATTTTTCAGTCACCTTCTTTACTATTATTATATAAAATAACTAATTTAAACCTAGTAAATAAAGTTATCTTATCCTTTTCTTTTAAATTTTAGTAGGTGGCTCTATATATAGCTCTACATCTGGCTTTGTGCATAGAAGCTCTGTGGAAGCTCTGTATAAAGCTCTGCGTAAAAGCTCTGCCAAAGCTCTGCGTAAAAGCTCTACCAAAGCTCTACGCAAAAGCTCTGTATAAAGCTTTGCGCAAGCTTTGTATAAAGCTCTGCACAAAGCTCTATATACAAAAGCTCTAGACAACGGCTCTGCATATAACGGTTCTGTATATAATAGCTCTACTACGGAGGCTCTATATAAAAGCTTTATATAGAGCTTTATACAGAGCCTCCACACAGCTTCGTGCAGAGCTTTATATAAAGCTTTATGCAGAGCCTTATGCAAAGCCTTATATAAAGCTTTGTGCAGAGCCTCTATACGTAGAGCTTTATAAATATCTACCAAATTCTATAGAATTCTGTCCTATTCTGCTTAGTTAGGGTAGAAAAGCCCTATATAGGGCACTTTTATCCTTATCAATTGTGATATTTTATGCATTTTCTATTAAATAAAGGATATTTTATGCTTACTTATTCGCATTATCCAAAACCACACTGCGAACGTATATACTAAACAGTCTGGAATTGTGTATGCCCTAGAAGTAAGAGGGGACAGTTATTTATAGAAGATACTACGATGCGCCGCGCCAACTAACTATAATACAATAGTAGGCAGTCTTATAGCTAGGCATCTTATTAAATGCGGAGCGTATATAATAGGTGGAAATTTCTATGGGTTTTAGGAGATAGAGCGCCTCTGCTATATTAGGTATTTAATTGCTAAAGTTTTCCTAGATAGTACTTCTGTAATTACTATACCTAACTACAGCAACGGAGCTATAATAGTGGATATGACTAAGGCGCCGCTCCCCTATAAAATATAAGGACCTTACTTTCTAAATCCAGATATTATTATAAATTGACAGAGTAATGTTAGAAGAGATAAGGAAGAACCATATTTAATTATCCGGAATTAGAGGGATTGCCCCTCTACTGACTTCTAAGCTTGCCATTTATATATTTAGAGGTTGGCGAGCCGAGCTCTCTATATACTGTGTAGGTCTTAATATAGATAGGAAGGTTGCGCTAATAAAAGATTAAGTCCTCTAAAGGATCAACCCTATGGATTTTATAACGTTTAGCATTAAGGCTTACGGCACGGCACCATAGGACCCTAAGTCCTAGAAGGACTGCATAGTCTAGATATAAATATTCGCCTAGACTCTAAGTAAAGATACTATTTAGGACTTCCGTATAGCTATATTTTATAATAGAATGCAAAGATATTGCGGTTTGTATCTTTTTACAGACTAGAGAACTATAGAACTGTAGCCATATATAAAGTACTTCCCCTTGCTGGTATCTTAAGTAGGAATCCCTCTTTCTATATAGTCTATGGGCCAGCCAAATAAAGTCCTTAGAGTCCCTGCAAAGAGAGCAAAGGAGTGTGCTGCTAGCGTGCTATAGCAGCCAAATTACGAACCGCGAAATCCATCTATCAGTTTGAGTTTTAGGGAGACGGTGCAACGACCTCTTAGCGACCTCGTCTTTATACAGTTAGGTAATAAGGGTAGGAATGCCAATGTCAGTTTATAGGTGCGAGATATAAATGCCTGGCTATAGCTCCGGACATTTCTAATATTTAAGAAGCTTATTAAGTTACTTGCTAATGACTAGCATAAAACGTACTCCATTAAGCGCTGCGAATTCGAAAATTTTATAGCAGTGTATTTTGTTATACGCGAAATCCTATAGGATGGGGTTTTAAGCAGTAGTATTTTAAATAGGTTTAGGAAGAGCGTAAGCAAGTTTATTAGAGCAAGACATATAGATCTTTTAAAAGGGTTATTACAAATAGAGCAGAGAAGGCGAAAACCAAGAGCAATATTATAAGATAGAATGCTTGAATAGGGTACCGTGCTTTAATAAAGATAAAGTATAGGTATAATAGAAACACCAGGCCTAATTAGTATTAGTCTTATACTAGTATATTTACATAGCAAGGACAAAGTGCTGCTATAGGTATCCCTTACTAGATTGCTTATAAGAATGCTCTAGTAGCATAAAGAAATTCGGATCAATAACCCTAGCGAATACTAGAGTTTCTAAAAATAAGTTCTTTAAATTTTGAAGCCCTCAACTACGCTACTTCCCTAGACTATCTTAGGGTCATTCTCCTTATCTGCTAGGGCGATACAGTCTTCTATACCCCTAAGGCTGTCACCATATTTAACGCACCCTTTGTCTTTACCTAAGTCAAACTTGTAAACCTTGTCTTGGTACGCGTAAGCCTTACCCCTACTAATGCAAATAGGAAACTGTAAAGTAGTCTCTATAACCAAGCCAGGCTTAGTCTCGTTCTTAATGTTTCTCTAGGACCCACTGTTATAGATAAAGTATATATAAACGCCAATTGCCAATGGATCAAAGCTAGAGTTGAGGTCTTCCCTAATAAACCTATCTATAACATAGTTGTCTATAATCACTTTATGGATTAGAGTCTTACGCCACTCTTAGAAGGAATAATAATTAAACTAGTTAGAGAGGTTATTAATAAAAAGAAGATGGAAACACTCTAGGTATAGGCTATAGGTATAGAGAAAGGTAGGAGGCAGATATATAAGATAACTTAGGTGTATAATAAAGAAGGGGAGGTACTAAAGAACAAGTCCCCAAAATCTTTAATAATAAAATAGTCAGTGCTAAGTTTAATATTATACAGAAGATCCATATTAAACTCTTAGAATATTTTTAATATAAATTAATAAATGAAGTTAGCTATATGATATTAACAGATTAAAGCATGCTGTTTATTATTAGAGCTAAACTAAGGGATAGATTATGCCGGTTAAGACGCGCCAAGCTTCTAAACTATAGTAGGTATACTTAGGCCAGCTTCTGCCCTAAGCTATTAGCGCCTAAGCAAATGATATACCCTTAGCTAGGCGGCCTACCTAAAGATCTCGCATTATGGGCCCACTACTAGGAAGGTAATAGTTCTATTTTATAGGTATAAGTACAGTAGCAAGACTACTAAAGCCGCAGCCAATCTTCTTTAATGTGATTTATTCTAGCTATCTTCCTACTAATAAGTTGCCCTTTGACTTCCTTAGAAACCTATTAGAGACATTATTTCTCCCCAATAGCTTCTTTAAGTACTAAACTGGTCAAAAATGCTTCTAGATGGTATAACAATGTCGATTTTAAAAAAGCTATAGGATATAAATACCCTCCTATAAAAGCTAGCTATCTTTAATAAGATGTCCTTTTTTTTATATGCTTTCTCTAATAATATTAAGGAAAAGCATTTACTAAAGTAGGCAGGCAAATGCAATTAGTGTTACTAAAGACGAGCTATATTTTCTCTATAAATTATATTTACAATTTACAGCCTTTCTAATATTCCCTATCAATCTAGCTTTTAAGTAGATAGATTAAGATGTCTTCGACTTTATATAAAGAACTGTATCGGGTAATGTCCTAAGAGTACCCCTATTTGACCCAAAGAGATCTATAGATGGAGAACGAGGAATTAAGATTACTTATCCTATTCCTGTCTTGTCTAAAGGCCTTAATCTTAAGATTAACAGCTCTGTTATTGGAGTATATAATAAAGGTATAGCTATATAGACCATAATAACTGCCATTTTAGGCGCAGCTAATAATGTCTAGATAGTAGTATAGTATTAGAAGCCGAACAGCTAGTCTAAGATGCCCATACTAATAAAGTCTATATATAAATAACCTTAACCGCATTTAGAATTGGGTAGGGTGGTTATAGTAGACCTAGGGGGCTAACATAGCCATTATACCCTATATTAAAACGAGCACTTAACGCACTATATATGTTTAAAACTAGTCCTAAGCAAACATTATTATATCGCCTATATGGCAATTACAATCCAATCTATGTAGATAATAATTTTGCAAGGCAAGGAGGGTTTAAAGAGGCGTTTATATAGGGTCTTAGAACTTGGAATATTACCACCTATAGAGTTTTAAAAGAGATTAAAAGTAGTAATCTAAGCCGATTCTGCAGCTTTAAAGCTAGATTTACTAATATTGTTTATTATAGTATGTTTTATTACTTCTTTAGGTCCAATTAACAAATTATCCGTTTTGCTAATAACCTAAAGGCAACGCTTTAAAGACAAGGATATATAAGGTAGGTTCAAAGAATAGTATAGATAAGATTATTTTCTAAATAATTGTGTAGTTTAATAGGCGAGTTACGTTGTAGGTAAAGTCCTATAAATATCAGATATAGCCCTATACTAATCTTAACCTTAAGGTTAAATGGTTTCGCCATAATTAAGTAAGAAGCTTTATTAAAGAGTTATCTATAGTCCTAGGTTATATAGTTTAATATAAAACTTGCGCTATTTCCAATAAAATCTTTCTAGTGGAACTATTTCTAGTACTATACTCCATAACTAGCATTAGTTTCTCTAATAATTCTATCAAAATAAGGGGAGCTATTTTAGGTCTCTCTTCTCCCTATATACGGCCAACCCTTTTATTACGTTTTTGCTCTATAATATAGCCTCAGACTGGAGCTCCTAGCCTCTTATAGTCACCCTACTTATACTAGCTTCTATACCTCCCCCCTAGCTAGCCTAGAAATAATTACGCTATCTAGGCTCTTCTCTGCAATCTTAACTGTATACGCGATAGCTTGGTCTAGTAATTTATCCTATAGGATAATCTCCTTAACTAAACCCTAATTTAACGCTTCTTTTACTAGCATTCGCCGGCCTATAAGGATTAGATCTATAGTTCTATAATTAATAAAGAGAAATATAGCGCGTAGGAGGGTACTAGTAAAGGCAGAGACGCCATAAGGACTTTAGGGAGAGCAAAGGTGCTGTTTAGGGATGCGAAGATAATATCTATGTTAAGGATAGCTTCAAAGCCACCGCCTTATATTAAAAATGTTAGCTAAACCTTTCTATTACGCAAGGAGGTGGAGAGGAAATAACTAGACAAGGATCTTTGTTTAGGGAATACTATGCGCATATTTATTATAAGTAATAACGATGGGCTTCTTGCCTATTTAGTTATTTATACCTGCAAATCCGCCATAGGGATAGTCGTGCGCGACTTTATTAGTATAAATAATATTAAGGCGTTGCTTAAGATCTATTTTGGTATAAAAGGCTTTTTTTCCTGCCTAATTGCTCTTTAAGTCTAGGTTAGCTTATTTCTTTTAATACTAAAAGCTCTAATTTAAGAATAAACTTACCCTAGTAAAGACGGCGCACTATAACTTAGGTTTAGCATTATACTATTTCTATAACGCGCCAAGCTCAATAGTGGCTTTAATAGGTAGGCAGTTTATATATTTCTCGTGGTTAGTAGTTATAAATAGGACTATGTTTAATATATAGACAGGGATTCTCAATCCAGTTAAGAATAAGATTTTTGGTTTATCCGGTTGTTATTATAGTAAATAATAAGCGTCCAATGGAGTTATGATAAGTTTTTGCTAGGCACTAAAGTAGTTTATAAATTTAAGAATCTATCTATAAGGTACCACGCGAGATAAATACTAAGTTATTTTAGATAGAATGCTTATAGAACCCTTAAGCCGTAGGCAAATAGGTAATTATTTTCCTAACGGTTGCTATATATCCTAGTATTTTGGTAAGATTTAAGTAATAATTTATTAGCGCCCGGGATTTTATAGGGTTAGTAGGGTACGCATAAATAGTAGCTTAAGAACTTTACCTAGAGCCTAAATTATATTTGTGGGGTAGCTAGTAGGGCTTAATAGGAAATATCTCTTTTAGCAAATCAAATAACCGTAAATACTTAGAAGAGCAGCCCTAGCATTAACGCCAGCTAATAGTAGAAATTGTGTTGGAGAACGCGTTCTCTGTTTAAGAAGTAAGAGTTTACCTATAGCTATAGCTATTAAGCTCGTCTAGAGGTAAAGTAGCGTATTTGCCCTATAGCCATGATAAAGCTCAATTTCTTACTACTCTCTATTATCCCTATCCTTATTAGGACCCTTTTTAGAATAATAAGTGCTTAATATAAAGTTTTGTAACGTCAAACCTCCTTTCTAGTTAATACGCCTAACATCGCCTCTAGAAAAAGACCTACTAGGGTATAGCCTTAAAAAGCTTAAATTACCTCATACTCTTTCCTAAGCTCACTATACAAATTAAATCCTATATTATACGCATATACAAATCTAGCACTACTATTTCTATACCTTAGGACCTTAACCTTACTAAACTCCTTTATAGCAGTGGGGAGTTAAACCTATATCCCTCTTACCTTATTGCTAAAGACAATCTTATAAATTAAAGTCTTACTATTAGAGAGCTTAGAGAGCGCGCTAAACAAATAGTAAATAGTCTTAAAACTTCCTATAACCCGTAAGATGGCAGCTACTAGGCTACTATCCTCCCTAATTTAGTTAAATACTTAGAAGTTGTGTATATAGTACTTTAGGTGGGTGGTATAGCCTACCTAATTAACTATACTATTAAAGCTAAGGAAATAGGCCACGCCTTCTTAGTAATGAGGCCAAATTTTATAATTATATACGGCCCTATACTACCTAAAGTTTTTAAGGGTATTGGTATTACAGCTAGAGAGCTAAAGATAATAGAGTGATGTAGGATGGGTTTAATATAATTACCATTATTAAAAGGGCTAAAGGATATAAATACTTTTTAGACAACTTTTTTCTATCTTAAAAATTAGTAATTTCTTATTACTATAATATTAAAAGGTTAGATTTATCTCTTTATGTATTTTAATTTCTTAGTACCTACTTATAATTTACTACGCATTTAGCTAAAAGGGTAAAATATTATATATTCCGGCTAACCTCTTAATAGCTATCTTATAATAGTATATCTCTTATCTAGAACAACTGGCAAACTAAAAGGCGTTAAACTTACCTAGTATGTTATATAAAAAGTTCTTATAAATATTCCAGCGCAGATGCTAATAAATGGTTAAAGCTACAATTTTGTTTCAATTATTTACTAAATATGCGCGTATAACGCAACTCAATTCAACTATAGCACTTGCGTTATTGCTTTTACGCCTTATGTATATATCGCAAATACTACTATGCTATTATTCTTGGGGCCCTTTATAGGCATAATGCATTATAGTAAGTTAGTTAGAGCATATTCTATTTTCTATATAATATACTAATGCAGATTCCTTTATAGCAATGCCCTTATATAACTTTGAAACTTTTAGACAGCTAGTTGATTTAAATAAGGCGACGTACTTCTAAGGCGTGCCTTTTATAGTCCTATCCTTTGCAAATACCAATATTATAAAGAGATATAATTTCTTAAATATAGAGATACTTAATATTAGCAGTCCGCCTTTTAAGAAAGATATTTTAGATTGGCTTATAAGTAAAGCGCTATAGAGACTTAACTAAGTATATAGTATAACTAAGGGTGCTAGCTATATTGCGTACTAATAAGTAAGTAATAAGTTGCCTAAGGGCGTAATTAGGCACTTTGTTCCAAATATAGAAGTAGTACTATAAATTAATAATGGCAAAGAGGATGCCCTAGAGGGCGGGCCTAGTAAATTATAGCTAAGGGGTCTAAATATTATAAGAGGGTATGCATTTAATTTAGAGGCAAATAAATCCGCCTTTCCTTAAGATGGATGGTATAATACTAGTAATATCTGCACTATTTTAAAGGATAGATTAATTGCAGTTATGGGACGGATAAAAAAGCTAATAATATATAATAGATTCCAAGTCAGCCTAATGGAATTAGAGGGATATCTAAACTCCTATCTATATGTGGTTAAAGCTAGAGTAGGCTTATAGTGGGATAAGAGCTAGTTTATAGAGTTGCTAATAGCATATATTATCCTAAAGCGATATTTAGTAGATGAGCGAGATAGAAAGAACACTTTAAAGGAAATCTATAGAGCGGTTAATGTATAAGTAAGTGGTTATAAAAAGTTAAGGGGTGGTGTTTGTGAGGTTAAGGCTCTTCTAAAGAATCCAACAGGGAAAATACTAAGGAAATAGCTAAAAGATTAAAGATTGGGCTTAAGCTTATTAGATAGAGATAATAGGAGAGTAAAACTATAGCAAATAGAAAATATAATTACGTACTGTTAATTTATTACGTGTAAGCTATATCTAAATGCCAGTCTTGAGTAGGTATATAAGTAAGTTCTATTGTTAGTGCGTCTATAAATCCTAGTGTAGTTATTTATAGGTTGAAATTAACCTATTATACATTACTATAAGGCAAATTGCGTTTTTTAAAGTCCTTAATTTTTTCTAAAACCTATCCTAAAACTAATTTCCGGTTAGAAGTATAGTTAAGCTATTAGCTGTAACTTAAATAGAATATATATAAGAGATCGCAAGTATCTTTATAATGTTAATATTTATAATATTACTTTTTATCTTTATAAGCTCTTATATATTCTTCTAGAGATTGGCTAAGAAGGTCTAGAGAGGTGATTCTTATACCTTTAGATAGGATTATCTAGTTAGAAAGCTGTAGAGCTAATAAAGACTTAATATATAGAAACAGCTCTTTTAAGAGTAGTGGCTTCTATAAAAAAAAATTATTAATAAGTTGTATTAATATACCTAGTTATAGGTTTAATTTAAAATAAGAGAGGTTATACTAATAAATTATATCTCTTTATTTCCTAATACTATATATTATCTAAATCCTTCTCGCTTAAATAAAGGGTAATAATAGGTTTGTACTATTACTCTTTTTGTCTAAACTAAATCATAGTCACTTTCTCTCTATTTATTATCGGCCAGTAGCCCTTATAGAGTAACTCTATAATTCTTTAGCACCTTTGCCAGTACTTTATTTTTGCAGCACTCCTTTTTTAAATCTTAGCTAAATTAATGGCTCCTAGGGGAACTACTAACCCTTATTTTCTAACCTTAGGGGGTTAATATTTGAAGCGTTCCTTGTGAGAGGATAATCCCACTCCCTCTATATATAAAAATAGGTCTATTCTTAGGCTAGGCCGGTAAACCTATATAAAGTACTTAGTCAGCGTTTTAATATAATAGTTACCAAAATAGGTGGTCCTAAATAGTATATATATCGAGCTTAATAAGAACAAATAACTTTTAGTAGTGGCGTATATCCCATACCACTCTATTATAGGGAGAAACTTATATTTATCCTACTTCCAACTATTACTACTCTTGCTTAATAGCTTACCTATATATCTTAGGTGCTTAATCTTCTAATAAATCTTAAAATTAGGATTAGTAGAGCGATAGGACTTAGGGGGGTGTATAAGGGCATTATAGAGGTAGGTAGGAAGATTAGAACCAACTTTAGCAGCGCTATTCTTTAGGATAACTCAAATTAAATCAAAGGCTTGCTTAAAAAAAGCGGTGTAGGCATCTCTAGAAGCATAGTTATATGTTTAGGAATTATATATATATTTACCTCTAATAAGCGGAGAGAATATAGAGATTGTATAAAATAGCGTAAGTATAAAGGCGGTGCTAAGGAGGGACTATATTTACTTTAGTTATGCTATAAGGTATTGCTATAAAAACGACGCGTAACCCTAACGTCGTAAGGCCTTTAGATAGATATTAATCGGTTACCTCCACCAGAAACTCCCAGCTAATTTATACCTAGAAAGAAGCTTAGTAGTAGTAGCTATTATCCCTTAACCCGCCAGAATACGTCCTACTGTTATTAATAAGAACTAGTTAATTAGATTAATTAAATCAAATTGTTATAGGAGTAAAATTGGGCAGCGGCTATAGCTTTAGTGGCGGTTTTTTAGCACATTGATTTGGCTAAACGTTGTATTAAGTTGGTTAAACAAGGTCTATATTATTAGAAGTACAATTAAAAGGCTTTATTAGTAGTAATTAGCTATATATATTATTTTTATTTTAGTGTTTAAGCACGGACTAGATTTTGGTAGAACGCTGACAGGTTAAGGGATATAGCACCCAGACGCGTTTAGTGGTTAGTGTGTTTTATTAACTTTCCCTTAAATAGCAAAAATAGCAAAACTTCCCTTTTAAAAAGGCTGTGTAGATATAGCCGCGCTAACCACCTAAATTGAAAGGAGGGTATATATTTTTTACGCCTTATAATATAATCTTATATATATAGGCTGCTCCTCTTCGCTCTAGACCTATTAATACTTTATTAGCGACATCTTACTATACCTTGTGTTAGCGACTCAGTCAATTGAGGCACGAGTACGGCAAGAGGGACGCGCAATCCTATACAATTGGTAGTCTATAAACAAGGATCCAAAGCTAGAGAAAGGAAAGGAGAAGGGCAGCGTCGCTCGAAGTCTTATACAATCCTCAAGTTACATAAGCTCACGTGACTCTGCGTCTACCATAACGTCTACCATAATCCACCGTTTTCCACCAGCGCCGTAACATTACCCCCCCTCTAAAAAAGCCTGCCCTTAGGCTTTGCATGTCCGTATTATGTTTATGGGGTATTCTTATCTTTATGCTTAACAGGTAGCTTATTATCTTCGCTATACTAGCACTCCATCCACTCATCTAGATACTTTGGGGGTCCTAGCTCGTTAGGGTATTAGTTATAGAATTCTTTAAGCTTTTAGGGCAACCTATAAAGTTCCAGGCAGGGTACCAGGTTAGGTCTAAATCATAACCTTTCTATTAAACACAGTATTTTAGCGTTCCTCGTACTAGTTTACAGGCTAGTATTTTATTAACTTCCCATTTATCGTCGCCATTAACTTAAATCGGCAGTAGAGGCTCATTCTTTTATCCAGGTAGTGGGTTATTTATAGCTTTCCGTAGCTTATCTGGTAAGAAAATAGGGTAGACTTTAATTAAGTCTAGGAGCTTAACCTTATACAAGTTGCCTTCTTTATTAAGGATCTTATACGGTCCTACTATCTTATAGTCCAGCTTATGGCTAGGCCGTTCCGTCTTCTAGTTCTTTATTATAACCCAGACCTTATCACCTATAGTAAAGTTAGGCTCGCACCTGTACTTATTTACCTACTATTCCATTAATCTCTAGGCCTTTTCTAGATTTATATAGGCTACCGCCCAGGCTTCTTCTAAGCGTTTAGCGTATTACTAGGCTTCCTTATAAGATAGTTTTTCGCATACGGTCTATAGGCCTTCTAGTCTATTCCAGTTAAAGCTAGTATAGGATAAATATCCTATTTCTAGCTAAATAGGTGCAAATCCCGTAGAGTTATAGGGTAGGGTTGCCTGGGCGTAGTCTATTAGGGGTAGCAGTTTGCCCTAGTTATCCTAAAAGTAGTTAATAAAGGGCTAGAGTCTCTAGTCCAAGTATTAATTTACAATCTCCGTCTAACTATCTATCTAGGGGTAGTATACTGTAGAAAGCTTTAACCTAATACCTAGGATCTAGGTAAACTCATTTTAAAAGGCCGATATAAACTACAGCCCTTAATTAGATATAATAGTATCTAGTAGTCCATAAATTTAGTAAACATAATAGATATATAGTCGGGCCACCTCTTTAATATCAATATCCTTATAATAGGGGATTTAAAATAGACACTTGCTAAAGCGGTTAACTAGGATTATAACCATATTATATCCGTCGCGGTCTGTAGGTAGCTTATAGAAGTCCATAAAGATATACTGCTAGGGGCGTTCTGGTATTAGGAGTGGTTTTAATAGCCCTAGGGTCTTATCTTATAGAATTATAGATCTATAGCAGTCGTCACAGTTCTATATATAGCGGTTAATATCTATAACTATTCCGGGCCAGTAGTAGCGGTTGCCGATAATCCTACAGGTCTTATTTTTTTTAGGGTGGGCTATAGAGACCTAGATATATGCTTTGGTAATAAGTTAAGTCCGTAAGTTCTGTTCCTTTACTAATACTAGTCGTTCCTAATACTTAAGTAATCCATTTTTAAGAGACCATAGGCTGGTAAAAATTTTTACCTTTTTACAGTACTTCTATAGAGAAGGGGCTGTATAGTTTATCTACAGTAATTTATTAATTAAGTTAAGTCCTAATAGGTTAATAGGATATATCTTAGCGCCTAAGGAGTCTGTACTTAGTTCTGCCTATATCTAGGGGTTAAGGTGCTCTAGTTATAGTAGTATCTAGGTCCATAATAAGATCTTCACAGCCATCTAGTTACCTAGGTCTTATTTGCGCCTTATAAAAGCATCCGCACGGTTTGTAGCGCCTGGTCTATACATAATTAAGAAGTTAAACTAAGATAGGATATCTGCCTAGCGTGCCTGCTAGGCTGTAAGGGCCTTATAATCTAAAACTACCTTAATAGGCTTAGGGGTCCCCTCTAGCTATACACGCCAGTGCTAAAAGCTAGAGATAATAGCCAGCATTTTTTTGTTATAGATGTGGTAGTTTAGCTCGGCATCTATTATAGTCTTTAAATAGTATATAATAGGGTGCTATTTTCCATCCAGTTACTTCTGGGAAAAAACACCGGCTATTACACTATCTAAGGCATTAGTTTCTAGCATTAAGGGCTATTCTAGGTTAAAGTGGGCAAGTAGGGGAGCCGATACTAGCCGTTTTTTAAGCTTATTAAAGGCCTGCATATATATAGCATTAAAATAAAAGGGCTGGTCTTTCCTAGTAAGATGGTTAAGAGGCCAGATAATCCTGCTGTAGTTCTTAATAAAGCGTTAGTAGAAGTTACAGAAGCCTAAAAATAATTATACCCCCTTTCTAGTCTATAGAGGTGTCCACTAGTTAATTACAGCCGTTTTCTCTAGGTTAGTTTTAACTCCATTTATACTAATAATAAAACCTAAGTACTTTATATGCTTAATACTAAATTCTAACTTCTTAATATTAGCCTAGAGGCCAGCCTCGCAGAGCCATTATAGGACTTTATAGACGTGCTCCTTATATTCTAGCTCGTTCTTAGAGTAAATTATAATATTATCTAGGTAGGCCGTATAGAAGTCGTTAAGGTAATTAAAGAGTACATTATTTATATACCACTGGTACGTAGCCAGTCCGTTAGTCAGTCTAAAAGAAAGTACTTTATATTTATATATTCCATAACAGGTCCGAAATATAGTAAGATCTTCTAATCTAAGGTCTATCCTAATTCAGTAAAAAGCCTAATAGATATTAAGCTTAGTAAAGATTTTAGCTCTACTTATTTAGGCTAGAGTCTCCTTAAGTAAGGGTAGTGGATAATAGTCCTTGTGGGTTATATTATTAAGTTTATAGTAGTCAATACAGAAACAAAGTCCTCTATTTAGCTTTTTAGTAAAGAGAATAGGTAAGTTAAAAGGAGCTTAACTAGGCTTAATAAAGCCCTTATTCAAGTTATTAATAAGGTACTACTTTATAGCCTATAATTTAGCAGTAGACTACTAATAAAGGGGGCTATAACTAAGGGTGTCTTCCTTATCTGGCTTAATCTTAATCTTATAGTTATACAGTTAGTAAGGTGGGAGTATATTAGACGCTGCCTTAAAGAATATATCCTTAAATTTCTAGTATTAATGGGGCAGTTTCTGTTCTACCAGCTCCTTATCTATAAGCTCACTTTCCTGTCCACTAAGCTTGCTTTCCTTTTCCTTAATTATTTAATTAATTTCATATAAGCTGGTGGTAAAGGCAATAATATTAGGTTAGACTAAGTTCTAGTAGAATCCTACGGCGCTAATACAGCAGATATTAACTAGGGGAAGGTCCATAGGTTTCTTTATAGACTTTTATTAGGCCATATTTTGCGGCACAGGGTTTATAGTCTTCCTTAGCTTACATTCTATTTTCCATAAGTTATCCTTCCAGTCTATTAGTTTAGTATAGCGTCCGGTATTTTTAGCCTTCCTTTATAGCTGCGTAGGGCCTAAGTTCTCTGTAGGGGACTTAGCTAGGTTACTACTAATTTCCTAGATCTCTGGTGCGGGTAGCGTAACATAGGTGGTCTAGGGGCGGTATAGTATATGAATCCGTTGCAGATTAAGCTATATATCTTTCTTAAAGGCCTAGTCCCTATGTATAGCATTAGCCTAGTAAATAGTATTAATCTAGGGCTATACAAGGTTCTCCATTATAATACTAATTTCTTTTATAAAGGAAGGGGTTAGTGGTAGGGATTTGGGCTAGATAAGCCGTCTACTCTATATATTAAGCTATAAGCCCAAATAGGCTAGCTATTTTTTTCCTAAGATTATATTATGGCTTCCTAGGTCTATAATAAAAGGGGGGACATTATACTGCCTTCGTCCATTAATACGGAGGTAGATCTATAAGATAGTTATAATAGGTAGTCCTATCTATCTATTATACCCACAAATAGGGACTAGTTTACGCAGTTCTTTAAGAGGCGCATTTAAAAATTTAGCTAGCTTTACAGCGCACTAGGTATCTATTAAGGCAAAGGCATTTACTCCAGAGTTAGCTAAAGTAAAAGTTAAAACTTAATATCTATTGTAAAATAAAGTATAAGGGATAGTATAGCTTCTTCTACTAACTAGCCAACTTAAATTAATATATAACATATCAATTCCTTTTAACCCTAAAGAGGAGTCTTTCTCTAAGGTTCCTCTTTTTCTAGCTCTATACCATCCTCCTAAATTAACAGAACCTTACCCATTTTTGCCTTTATCTGGCAATCCTTTATAAAGTGGTCTTTCTAGCCATATTAGAAGCAAGCTCCTTAATTACTAAGGGCCTATTTATAGGGGTTGTTATACATAGGCCAAGTATACGCTGGACCTACAGTAGGACTAGCTGCTAAATTAACGGCGGGCTGTACGGCTAGTGCCATAGGAGTTATAGATCGTGCTAGAGTGTTACGGGCCGTTTATATAGTACTTGCAGTTTAGTTTAAAGAGTTTTTAGCCTTATACCACTTAGCTCATGCCTTAATTTAATAGAGGCCTTGGTTAATAGATAGGCAGTAGTCCGTAAGTACTTTTAGCGTCTATATAGTAGTAAAAACTGGCAGTATAGCGCGCTATAGGTCTAGGGTAAGCTTATCAAAGAGGTCTAGCATTAGGTCTTTATAGGAAATTTAGGCCTAGCTGGCTAGGTATAGAAAGCGAGTCTAGAAGGCTAAAAAGGTCTCTATCATCTTTATATTAAGAGCTTTATAATTAAGGCGGGCGTTCTATACCTTAAAAGGGTCCTTGTAAATGGAAGACAAGTAGTTAATTATCTTGTCTCTAGAGAGGAAGGGATCTGCCAAGTCCTAGGCGTATTGCGGACGTAGGTGCGTCTATATATCTCTACCGGTACAGCCGAAGACATAGGCCATCTTAGCTTAAGTAGTAGGGAAGTGGTCCGTATTAACTTTAAGCTTATCCTGTAATTAAAACTTCTAGTTATTAAATATAGGGTTAGTTCCATCTATAAGCAATAGGGGGTCTATAACCTTCGCGGACCACAATAATGCTAATGCTATATATTAGGCTAGGGCCTTAAGGACTGTAGCAAGTCTCTAGGTGTCTAATAACTTCTTGCTAGGTATAGGGGTATCTCTGGTTTTAAGCAGCTCTTAAAGCCATTTAATTTTGGTATTAGCTGCTATAAGCTCTTCCTAGGGGGTTAAGACGGCGACTGTTTTACTATTAGAGGTATTTATGGGTCCTACAGCAGCTTTACCAGCTGCTGTATTTCTTAGCATAGTAGTAATGGTTTTAGGTAATTTCTGGTATTTGTTTATTTTCTAGGGGTTCTGGTCTATGCGTGTCCTATTCTTAGGTTTCGCATTCTATTTGTATTCTTTTAGTTCTTAGGTCTATCCTATCCTTATAGTCCTGGTAATGTCCTTAGGGTCCTATTCTATGTCCTTGTCCTATTTATAGTCTTATATATTACGGACACTTTAAGTACAATGTTACAACTACTTGGGGAAGAGTTGTAGGAAGCTAGTTAGTTAATATAGGCACAGTCTAGGATGGATCCAGTGGAACCATATAATGAGGAATGGTAAGCGAGTTACATAATGTTATACGTGGTGTATGGAGTATACGCAGTATACGTCTATATATAACACGTATAACACGTACCTTACGTACAAGAGAGGATTTCTTAGAAGTATGGTTGTGTATTTAAAGGACCTTAGTCCCTACTATAGATAGTTCTCTCCTTGTAGTAAATCTTAGAATACAATTAGAGTTAATCTGTTGGGCAACCACTCCACCAGTTATTATTACGTTGTTGTTTTGTTCTTACCTATATACCTAGCCTAATAATAGAACCCACCGTAGTTTCTACTACAAGGTTCCGTTACATATTTACTACTAAGGTTATAGTATTGAACAAGATTGAATAACATGCCACTAAGAGCAGCACCAGTTATAACGGCGTTGACGGCAGCCACAACCTCAGGGCTAGGTGATACTAGTATAGACAATAGGGATTCTTAAGTAGTTACGCGAGGTTAGTTATAGGAAATAGTTGATTACTTACAAGATAATAATAGGATACTTAAAGAACGCATTAATGGAATTAGAGCAGCAAAGATTAAGTTACCTTTAATTAAATGGTTCTTAGGAGAGAAGTTAAAGCTTAAGGGATTTCTTATATAGATGCACTTTAAGGTAGTATAGGAAGGAGCGAAGTTAGCAATATCGTTAGATTAAGTAGCCTACGCAGGATTGTTCCTAATAGGGAGGGCACTTAAGTAGTTTAAGCCGTATCTTATGGAAATATAGGCTAATGGCATAATAACTACTAACTAAGACATATAGTATATATTTGCTAGTTAGAACGGGTTCGCGGAACAACTAATGTAGATATTTAGAGACCTGGAGGCCACAACTATAGCGGAACGAAAGCTTTAGAACTTAGTATAACGCACTTTAGCAATTAAGTATATAACACAGTTTTAAACACTAGCTATATAGGTTAAGTGGAATAATAGGGCACTTATAGCACAGTATAAATAGGGACTTAAGGCTAAAGTTTAGGACATAATTATCCTAATAGAAGATGCGGATACTCTAAGAGAGTTAATAGATTAGTTAATAAAGATTAATAATAGAATCTATTAAAGGGAATAAGCTAAAAGAGGGCAAGATAGAGTTCTATAGTTATATAAGGTATAGAGTACGCAATGATAAACACAGAGTTAAAAACTATAGAATAGCGCAGAGCTAATAGACCTAAGCGGTACTAAAGAAACCCGAAGATAGGAAAAGAAACTATAGAAACCTAAAGGTTAAGGATTAAGTAATTAAAGGACCTAGGAGTAGAGGCCAAACCAGGGATTTTAGCAGTAGAAGATATTTAGGCGGACTCCATAGCAAGAAAAATGGTTTAAAGATAGAGCTTGTATAAATTATAGAAAATAAAGTTATTTCGCTAGAGACTATAGAGGTGGTTAGAGTAACTACATAGTAAAGGGAACTAGGCTAGCAGACAGCACGTACGTATAAAGGGATAACGGTGCACTATAAGGAATAAAAAAGTGTTCAATTAACAGTTTTACGTATTATTATAACAACGTATACCGAATTTATAAGGACGCTAAGTATGGCGTAAGCTATTAGCTATAGGAGCTATTGTTATCTAAGTTTAAAGAAACTAACAAACCAGCTTATAGATTGGATATTAAAGACAATAAATTTAATATAGGCGAAGCATTTACTAATAATAAGGCAACAAAGGTAGCTTACTAAGAGCATGCAAATCTTAGAGAAGTTAAAATAGAAGTAGAGACTAAGACCATTACAGAATAAGGTTTAGTAATGGGTATTGCAATACCATTAGATACAATTTCCATTGCTTTATAAGATAATAGGAGTAACGTTTAAAAGAAACTAAGCAAGTAGACAACTGCTAGTGCTAGCTTATCACTTAATAAAGGCAAAAGGCTATAGGCTTAAGATTCTTAAACAGAGATAAGAGAAGCTTAAGATTCTTAAGATAAGATAAGACATACCCAAGGACCTACAATGGACGAAAACCGATGGGAAAGGGCAGCAACTTAGTTTAGTAACAAATGAATAAGTATAGGACGTAAGTTTAAGAACTACGAGTTTGGAGAACAAATAAAAACATTAGCAATCCTAGGTAAATGTAGTGTTCAGCCTAAAGATCGAACAGTTGATACCAGGATTAAAAAGCAAGATAACTACAAAGATCTAGCTGCAAGACGCAGAAAATAAGAAACTATAGATAAGTTTAGGACAAGAATCATTGTATAGCAAGAGTAAAAGCTAGACAAGAGGTCAGCTATACTAGGTTATATAAGGAACAGAGCACCTATGCGAAGAGTTACTAATAGGCCAAGTGTAGGGACACCTAGGGCAAAGTGGTTAGATAAACTGGAATAAGAAAAGGATCTAGATATCCTAACTAGGTTCAAAGAAAGATATACTAAAGGATGTTATAATGCAGTAATAACAAGGTACTTTCTAATAGATAGACTATACACACTAAACTAGTTATATGGAAAGTGGTATAGACAACAACACAATGATAAATAGGCAGATTTTTATATATAGCTGGACGAAAAAGTTGTCTAAGACTAACCCATTACGGAAAAACGCATGAGTTATATTAAAGGAGCATTAATTATAATATTAAGGAACCTAGAAGAAGGATCTAGGGACTAGAAAAGTAAGCGATAAATCTTAGTACCTGCAGCAGAAATACTAGTGGTTAGGTTAACTAGGTATAGGTTTAAACTTAAGAATAAAGATAAACTAAGAGTTAACCTAAAATATATAGCGCATTATACACTATTGTAGATAGCTTGTATGGATAACATGTATAACATATATAGAGTACCTAAAGATAAGAACCGGAAGTACCTAATAAGGATATATTAGGCACTAGAGGAAAAGCGGTTTAGGAACGCTAAGTATATATATAGTTGGCACCTAGTAGAAGTATAAGGTTAAGGAGACTTAATACTTTAACCAGAAAGATTCCTTACAGAAGAATGCCTAGATAGATAATAGTGGTAGGAGTGCCTAGAGAACACTTATCTATAGTATATAGAGGAAAAGAAATAAACTAAGTATTAGCCTAAGTTGGACTAAGTATAGGCAGGATCTAGCAGCTAATAGTTAGGAAAAGGGGAGGCGTATGGGACTAGAGGGAACTAGTATTAGAGCCTTAGACCCTTAAAGGAATTTAAGGACGATACCTAAATTTATAAGTTAAGTGGCAAGATTAGCAGTTTAAAGCGTTAGTAGATAGTGGAGCAACTAGGAACTATATATTACTAAAGATAGTGGAAAGGATAGGGTTACTATATAGACAGAAAAAATACCTATATCCACTTATAACGATTTTAGGAGATCAGATAGCCTATAGAGGAGGCATTATTAATCTCAAAACAGGACCTATTTAGTTAACTATTAAAGGGAGACCAGTTAGAATGTCTTTTAATATCCTACCATTAGGATAGGATAAGGCAATACTAGGAATACCTTAGTTACAGGAGTATAATCTAAAGATTGATTGGGTTATAGGTTAGGTTAATATTAAGGATATATAACGGCGCAAAGTGCGACAGTAAACTAAGTTGGTATAGTACCAAGTCGGAGCAATATATAAAGAGACTAAGTAAGGCTTAAGTTATATACTAAAGAGATACTATAAGTATGGTAAAAAGTTATAGTTACTAAAAAGTAAAAAGCTATTAGAGTATACAGTTTAGAACTATAAGATAGAATTAAAAAAAGGAATAAGTCTAAAGTTCTTTCCAATCTATAAGCTTACTAAAACAGAGTTAGTAGCGCTTAAGGAGTTTATTTAGGAGAACTTATGTAAGGGATATATTAGACCATTATAGTTATTAGCAGGATATCTAGTACTATTCATCCTAAAGAAAAATAGAAAACTTAGGATGTGTATAGACTATAGACAGTTAAATAGCATTATTAGGAAGAATAGGTATCCTTTACCCTTAATTAGCGAAATCTAAGACAGAATTAGTAACGTAAAGATCTTTATAAAGATAGATTTAAGGTAGGCGTACCACCAGATTAGAATTAAGGAAGGCAATAAATAGAAGGCAGCCTTTAGATTAAAGAAAGGACTATATAAGACATTAATTATACAATTCAGGCTTATAAACGTACTAGTAACATTCTAGAAGCGAATTAATAGTGTATTAGGAGAACACCTAGATGAATTTGTTATAGCATACCTTAACAATATTATTATCTACTTAGAGAATGAGGAAGAATATAAAGAACACATTAAATAGGTCTTAAAGAGACTATAAGAAGAACAGATACCAGTAGTAATTAAGAAATACAAGTTCTTTACCAGAAAGACCAATTTCGTTAGATTTATTATTAAACTAGGCCAACTTAGTATAGATCTAAAGAAGATCGAGGCTATAGTAAATTAGCAGGAACTAAAGAACGTTACGCAGTTAAGATTGTTTCTAGGGTTTTGTAATTACTATAAAAGGTTTATAGCGTAATAGTTAAAGGATATTAAGCTATTTACGTGGTTAACAAAGAAAGAGGAACTATGGGCATAGGGAAAGAAATAATAAGAACTGTTTAAGAGAATTAAAAAGTTATTTACCTAGGAGCTAGTTCTTAAGATCTATTAACTAGGTCTAGAGATGGTTGTAAAAATAGATATATTAGACTTTGCACTAAGGGCGTGCTTTATATAGAAATATTAAGATAGATGGCACCCAGTGGTATACTATAGTTAAAAGATAACACTACTAGAGTTAAACTATGACATCTACAATAAGGAGTTATTAGGTATAGTTACAGCACTTAAGAAATAAAGAGCATTCTTATAAGGTATAGAAAAACTATTTATGGTTAAGATAGACTATAAGAACCTTATAGGATTCTTAACGACAAAGGAACTTAACTAAAGACAGGTTAGATAGGCGGAAATACTTATAGAATACCATTTCGAAATTTAGCATACTAAGGGTACAGACAATGCACGAGTAGACGCGCTAAGCAGAAAGGCTAAACTACAAAGTAATAAAAAGCTATTGGGAGCTTTGTTGCGAAAGGATTAAGATAGATTAATTAGGTATAATTATTTAAAGATCGCAGTAACCAGGGAAAGTTAAATCTATAAATTACTAGAAAGTAATTAGATATAGAAGATCTAAAAAGCATAGGTAGAGGATTTAGACTTAGAGTAATACGAAAACAGAAAAGTAACGTATATACCTAAGTTTATTATAGAAGAATTTGTTAAGGAATTCCACAAGGGAATAATATAAGGACATAATAGAGCTATAGGCTTAGTATTAAGGCTTTAAGAGGAGTATATTATTTAAGGAATCTGGGGACTAGTAAGATAAGTTATAAAGAAATATCTAAATTGCCAAAGAAACAAACTAATAAGGCATAAGCTATATAGAGGGCTATAACCTATTAAGACACTAGGAAGACTATAGGAGGTTATATTATAGGACTTTATTATTAAGTTACTAAAGTTAAGAGATCCTATTACAGGGCAAGATTATAACGCAATTTTAGTAATAGTGGATAAGCTAATAAAGTAGGGATACTTTATAGTATGCACTAAAGAAATATTAGTAGAAGATGTCGCTAGAATCTATATAAAGGAAGTGTTTATAAGACACGGAGCACTAGATAAGATTATATTAGACAGAGATCTAAGATTTATAGTAGCATTTTAGAAAGTATTTCTAGCAGAATAAGGAGTTCGCGCAGTAATATCTATAGTATATTATCCGTAGACGGACGGATAAATGGAAAGACTAAACTAGACACTAGAGCAGTATCTAAGGCATTATATTAATTACGCACAGAATAATTAGGTATTGTTATTACCAATTATATAGTTTGCATATAATGCAACACTATAAGAAGGAATAGGGATATTACTATTTAAGGCAAATTACGGATATAAGCTAAGAATATCGTTATCGCCATATTAAGCAAAAAAGACGAGTAGCACAGCTAAGTAAAGAATAGAGACGTTAATAAATCTTTATGTAGACCTTAAAGAAACAGCTAAACTAGTACAAGAATGAATAAAAAGGTACTATAATGCTAAGAGATCTAAGGGACCAGATCTTAAGGAGGGGGATAAAGTATAGCTACTATATAAAAATTTTAAGAGTTAATAACTAAGTAAGAAATTGGACTATATTAGACTAGGACCTTTTAAAGTTAGGTAAAGAATTTTATTAGTTACGTATAAGTTAAACCTACTAGCCAAAATGAAAATCTACCCTATATAATATATTGTAATACTAGAGCCAGCATACAGGAATATTAAGCCATTAGTCTATAAGGCAGATATATATAGAGGACAAGAGGAAGACAAATAGTAAGTTTTAAAGATTATTAGTTACGAGGATGTAGATAACAAAATATAGTATAAAGTAAAGTGGATAGGCTATAGTAAAACTACCTAGGAACTACTAAGCAACCTAAAAAACGCTATAGGAAAGGTATAGAAGTATTAAAAGAAAGTAGGTTAGGTAATATTAACAAGAAAGGATTGCCAAAGAATAAGTTAACTAAGGGGGACCCAAGAGGAGCAATTGCTAAGCTACTTAGAGTTGTTTCCCTTGTAGGAGGAAAATTAGTCCTTTTATTACCTAGCTTATTAAGACCCTACTAAACCAGTTTCCACTTCTTAGAATGGACCTTCTCGCGAACCTTCTTAAGACGGGTTAACTAAGCGAACGCAACCTGCTAAGACTTAAAGGAGCGACGTTAAGCCTCAAGGGCCCGAGCGGTCTCTTTAGCAGAACGGTAGAGTTCGGCGCGCGCGGTGGCCAACTTAGACTTAAGCTTCGCAGCGGCAGATTAAATATAAGACCCTATAATAAGTTACTTAGGGAACTTAAAGACTGTTAAGAGTTATAAAACGCGTATATTTAGCGTTAGAAACAAAGCAAACATTACAGAATAATTAAATATTTGCTTTAGTATACTCCGAGCAAAACAAGGGTTATTAAGATAAGGGACTCGCTATTATAATACACACTAACCCCGCTTTCGCATAATAAGAATATGAAGATAACATTATCTCACTAAGTAATAGTATGGCAGCTATAGTGTAAGTATAACATTATGCTTATAAAGAAGAAGAAGCTTTAGGTATAATAAGTAAGGATATTAACTAGACTAATTAAACGGACATTACACCTCTAGTGGACAACTTAGAGATGTTAGGAATCTTTAAGGACGAAGATAAAGAGGAGGGAGATAGTATTACGGACGCTTTAAGTACAATGTTATAACTACTTAGGGAAGAGTTGTAGAAAGCTAGTTGGTTAATATAGGTATGGTTTAGGATGGATCCGGTAGAACTATATAATAAGGAATAGTAAGCGAGTTATATAATATTATACGCGGTATACGGAGTATACGCAGTATACGTCTATGTATAATACGTATAACACGTACCTTACGTATAAGAGAGGATTTCTTAGGAGTATGGTTATGTATTTAAAGGACCTTAGTCCCTATTGTAGATAGTTCTCTCCTTGTAGTAAATCTTAGAATACAATTAGAGTTAATCTGTTAGGTAACCACTCCACTAGTTATTATTACGTTGTTGTTTTGTTCTTACCTATATACCTAGCCTAATAATAGAACCTACCGTAGTTCCTGCTACAAGGTTCCGTTATATTGTAGATAGATATATTTAAGTTCCTTCTTAGGAAGAGAGAGTAATAATAAGCTTTGGATAATGTTAGCGACTTAGTTAATTAAGGCACGAGCATGGTAAGAGGGACGCGTAAGCCTGTATAATTAGTAGTCTATAAACAAGGATCTAAAGCTAGAGAAAGGAAAGGAGAAGAAGGGCAGCGTCGCTCGAAGTCTTATACAATCCTTAAGTTACGTGAGCTTACGTGACTCTGCGTCTACTATAACGTCTACCATAATCCACTATTTTCCACTAGCACCGTAACACCTTGTAAATAAAAAAGGCTTTCAACCCCCTAATATATTCTATTTTTAACTTATTCTAATTCTTACTACTATTTTAACTAATCTTTAATATCCTAAGGTATCATTAGCTAGACTTAAGGGAGGGTGTTAGCTAATAAGCTTATAACAATATTACGTAATAAGACTCGGCACTTAATAAGGAGTATCCTTATTAACTACCTATATAGAAAGGTTAAGCAAGATATAGAGTTTTAGCTCTATAACTATAATAGGCTTGTATAAGTACTTCTAAACCAAAGCTTATAGATTGCTACTATATAAGAATACTAAGCTAAGGAGAAGAAGAAGACTATTAAAGACTAGTAAAATATAAAGGGGTTGCTAAGGCGCTAGTAGTAAGCAAGCCAATAGCGATTTTCTATCCTAGGGATGGAAAAATTCTGATTAGTTAGCTCTATGCGTATATAGAATTTAGTAGATTGCCCAGAAAATGGCAAAGGAGTAGGTAACGCGCTCTAGCACCATTATAATAACCGGTATAATAATAAAGGGTTACCCTTAAAGGACTTATATCTAAGCTGCTTACTTAGCTAGATAACTAATGTCTACTACCTCTAATTAGCCTTCGCTAGACACCTCTATATCTAATTAAATAGAAAATCAACTTAACTAAAGAGTAGTAATAGTGTATATAGCTTAGTTCTCCTAAATAGAGTAATATAGGCCTTTATATCCCTAGATTACTCCTCCCTTTTTCTATACCCTGCCTTTTTACCCTATAATAACACCTACCCAGCAACGTCGGACCGCAGATACTATTGTTAATGCTTTTAACCGGATGGATACTAAGGCAGTTATATTATACCGCGACCCTTTATACCTTTAACATTTCCACCCTATCTCCCTTAGCTACCCTCCCTAAGATAACGCCGTATACTTAGATAATATTAATTCCTTTAAGGCTATTTTCCAGAATTTCCAGTTAGAGGTAACAGATGTGGTTAAAGATATCCCCAATTATAGGATCTGTATATAGCTTCTTGCCAAAGTAGACATACTGGCTAGGGAGTATAATAATAAGTATATATAAAATATAGAGTTTAATAAGAGTGGGGGAAAGATTGTGGGGTAAAAGGAGTTTGTAAATATTAGGGTGGCAAGAGATTTTCTTCCTAAGCTAAGGAAAGAAATATAGAAAGAAAATAAGAAGTAAATAAGAGAAAACGCTGCTAATTAATTAGTTTATTAAAGTTTTTTAATATTTTTAGGATATATAATCTTATCTAATCTTTATAATAAAACTTGATTTTAAATAACCAGTTACATAAGAAATGCTAGCAATCCTACTCCAGTTTATATAGTAATGATTTTTCTAGTATTAATATCGCGTAAAGCTCTTTACTATATTATAAATGTTAGTAGATAATAAAAGCCCATTAAGTATTATTATAAAAGGTACCTTTTGTATAGTAATAGGAAGAAATAATCATTAGGCTTAAATATTACTTAGTATTTCTATAAGCGATTATAATGATTATTCTTAATAGAATAGAATTAAGGGCCATTTTAATTGATTTGATTTTAATAACCAATATAGCTGTATTACAATAAATTAATCCTAATAAGAGAAAGAAATCCAATCTAATTTAACTAAAAGAGACCGAGCTGTGGCATACTAGCAAGTATAGGGTATTATTATTAAACAATTTTCCTAAGCAGCCAAACTAAGTAAATGGAAGTATATGTTTCTTCTTAATTTCTTTTTAAAGACGATTATTCGCCCAGATATTTAAACGCCTACCTACCTAACTTCTATGTTTAGGTTGTAATAGGGGTTATATTAACCTATATTTTAAATATATAATGCAGCCATAATAGTAGTGGCGATAAATATAAGCCTTAAATTACTCTTATTAGTATAAGTCCAACTAAACGCAAGACATAATTGTTAGCTTACCACTTAATAGCCCCAAACACTATAGCTATAGTGCCCGCCCTATAAGTCCCACCATAGCTTCTATACCTAATATCCCCCTATAGCGCGGCAACAGCAACCTAAGCCGCAAACTAAAAGGTTATAGTGATGGCCTTAACTGCGAAGATAGCCTATTTATGCGTAAGGGAAGGAAAGCAAGTAGGCGTAATAATAAGGTAGCTGATAGTTAAAAGGGTCTAAATCAAGGTAAATAGTATAAAGTTTATACTAGAAGGTATTAGGCTATTATTAAATAGGCTATTCCAGTCATTAATAACTAGTAGAGGAGAATTATTAGAAGAAATTGTAAGGAGAAATTAGGAGAGGGGGAAGAGTACTATAGGCTAAAAGGCTGAGGGTAATAATTAAGAGTACCGCTTAAACAGTATATAGAGGGAGGGTATATATAAAGGCTATCTTAATGGTAGTAATTTAAAGACTAAGAGATATCCTACTTAAGAGATATCCTGCTTATTTAGGAGTGTATAAAAATAGGTAAGAAGAAGCGTATGTAAAGTATAATAAGGGGTTTTTATATACAAATCCCAGGTTAATAATATTTTTGCTAGGCTATAGAGTAACATTAAAAAAGCTACGCGTTTGTAGCGTATAGTTATAGTAGTTAATTTAAATTAGCGCGTTCCCGCTTCTCCTTCCCTAGAAGGTTAGGCCAATTACATATTAAACTTAAGAATTTAAGCTTTCTATAATGGCAGTCTAGTATAGCGCACACATTACTTATAGGAAGGCAACTCATCTATCCATCTAATGGGGTGCTTTGGTGCTTAATTATTAACACGCCATATATAAAGATGATGACTTTTTAATAACACTGATGGGTTTTAAGCTATAGTCTATACACTTACTTAAAACCCTAGTAGGATAGAAGGTTTTATAGGCTTATTCTATATAACAAGGCTACCTTTAAGATGGGGCTGTAGGTAAAGAGTTTGCTTTATCTAAGGCATCTAATAGTAGGCTAGTAATTTTACGAATAGTTTAGCTAGCAAATCCTGTTTATTTATAAGCTAGTATACGGCCTCATAAGTAAGCAAGTCCTTTATAACCGCCTCTACTAAGTTAAACCCTAATACCTAGTCCACCCTAAATATCCTTTCTATTTTTAAGATATCAAACTTCGTCATTGGCTCTGGGAATCCTTCCTCCTCTACGCCTAGTATAATTTGCAACCGCAGCTCTGGGTACTTATCTCGCAACTAATTAGCGAACCCATTTAAATACAAGAGGCCGCTGTTAATTATATCCCTTGCATTAATAAACGCGTCCTTAGAGCTATGCTCCGTACACACTAATTAGGAAGCTATATATGTAGGTGGTTAATCGTTCTGCTAAATAACCAAGGCCTCGTAGTCTGGGGGCTGGCGGTGGCTTTTTCGCGACTCATTTGGAAGTAGGATATTGAGTAGGCTATATAAGATCTATATTAATAGACATATAGTTACAAACCATTGTGGTAACGTAATTAATTGATAAAGTTATCGATTCTCCACTTGACGTAAGGAAATTGGTATTCTTTAATCGCGTGCACGGGCCATATCTCTAAGTACACTATCAATGCAAGGAATAGCGCTCGTTACTAGACACCGAAGGCTTGAGGGCCTTGATGTAAATTTGAGCGATATTGTTAATGTCCCTAGAAAATAACAGTCTAATTAATTAATATAGCTGAGTATCTAGGGACAGCATGGTGAAAACTTATATAAAGTATAGAAAATAAAAAGTCCGCTTATATATCCCAAATAAATAACTTAACGTCCGCGCTATTCTACTAAAATGGTTACCCCTAATAGTTTTGGTTATAAAGACACCGGCCTATTATTTTGGAGTTAAGTAATTTGGCAATACACCCTTGCGCTGCCTTATAATCCACAGATTATACATTAATAAAGTTGCTCTGAGTTGGTTATATTAATTATACCCTCCACCTAAATCCCTTTGTTAATCGAATTTTCAAAAAATTAAAAGGTTTAGTATAGATATTTAAAAGAACGTTGGACTTCTAAACGCTTAAAAAAATTTAAAATAAGTAGAGACTACTGCTAAGACAGGCATTACCATAATAATTAGATAATTAATATTAGATATAAGATAAATTTATATGAGTTTCTAAAGACCTTTAAAGACACTAACTAGACTAGACGTAGAAAACTGAACCAAATGTGTATATAAAGGTTCGGCTGAAGTTTAGGACGAAGTTTTGATGTTTTTAGTGTATATAGGCTAGGAGGGAAAGCCCTGCCAATCTTAGAGCCTTTCTTTACAAGAGCTTAACTTGCACTAAGACACGGGCGGCCATTAAATAATTTGCATATAACTCCTCCGTACTCGCAGCTTAAAGCTAAGATAGGCCATATAGATTTGTAAGGGGCGATGCAGCGCTAACTCCAACATCTCCCTATTTGCCTAAGTTAAACTTTATCTCTATCTCGCTGCTAATTAACTTAGCTTAAGCTTATATTTCTACTATACCTACATTATTACTAATAATTATGTCTTAAGGCTTCCTGTATATTTATAGTTACCACTCCTCTATTTTCTGTTCCTACTCCTAGCAAACTGCCTTAAATTCCTGTCCCTATTTTATACCTTATATCACTCCCAATATAAGAATCCTTAACGTTGGCTGTAGACCTACAGTGCCTAGACATTAGTTTCCCGACAATTGCAAAATTACACCAAAACTCACCCTTTTTATCTTTAATTTTCTCCACTACCATATTATAATAAATTATAAAATTTAATTTATATATAAATAAATGCTACTTTTTAGATAATCAAAAATTATTTTAAAAAAATCTTAATAAATTAAAAAGTTATTTAAGCTGGAAGTTGGATAACTTTAATTTTTTTAGGTTTTACTAAGAATTTCTTAGCAAGAACGTAGAAAATCAAAAATGTTGAACTTCTTGCTTAAATAACTATTTAATTTATTAAATTTTTTAAATAATAACTTTAAATTATTTAAAAGGTAGCTGTTCGTACTAACTTAATAGCACGAGTGAGTCGTATCCACGGGCACGAAATACATGTAGTATCATATACTTGTTTGGATGGTGACTGTTAATTGTATAAAGCAGACTACGTGGTCTATATACTAATGCACCTCCCCCCTGATTAGTCAGTGCTTCATAAGTGCACCAGACGCGTAAGCGAGTGGTTAGTGCACTGAACGCGTAAACGCGTACCTGGTGTACCGAACGCGTAAGCACGCGTTTGGTACAACAGGTGCTGTAATTATACACTAGCGGTACTTAAAAAATGAAACCACTTGTGTACAGCCTCCGTAATTGCTTTAATAGAACCATAAAACATAAAAGAAAATACATAGGAAATCTCCCAAGGTGCCGTCTAGGCTGCCTTCCAAACGGTGCCCTAAGCTGGCCGTAAGTTCTGCTTACGGTCCGTAGAATGAACCGTACGGCCTTTTGACGGGCAGTAGACGAGCCACAAGTCGGATCGTAAGGGCCGCCAAGGCGCTAGTGCTAAGCGAGCCAATGGCGATTTTCCATCCCGGGGATGGAAAATCGTGATTGGTTAATTTGACTACCCTGCAAAATTCAGCGGGTCACGTAAGTCCGCTAAATTCCACCGTAGCTTTCCACCGTTTTCCACCTGTACCGTATAACGAGCCGTACGGCCTTCCAACGGGCCGTAGACGTACCGTAGGTGCTCCGTTAGTCCCATTCTACCCATTCTATAACTTCTAGGTTAAGCCTATTTGTGTTAATTAGGGTTTTAAGAGCTTAACACGGCTTTGCCTTAGTTATAGCGTCTACTAGGTTATCTCCGCTGCTAATTCATTTAACCTCCATAATCTCGCGCCATTTGTAGGCCTAACGTAAGCATATAAGGTCGACCATGAGCCTCTTCTCTTATGTTGTACCTAGTTTGACTAGGCAGTTGTAGAGGGACTTTAAATCGGTGCATAGAACTAGGGGTAACTGCTCCAGTTATAGAATCTTCTAGACCGTTAATTTGATTGCGGCTGCTATATTAAAGCCATGGGCTAGTGCATATAGCTCAGAAGCTAGTACACTGCGGGTTACTTATTTACACTTAATTAAAGACTAGTGCAGTATATTTGCGTCCTAATTGCGGTCCATAAGTACAATCACAAAGCCAATTTATAATGATAGGTCTTTATTATTAGCAAAGAAGGCGTCCGTAAATGCCATTATACTGAGGGAATTTAGGTCTAGTGGTATAAAAGTAAGTCCTCTTATTACGTTGTTAATTTGCCATTGAATGCGCTTATTAAGCTGCTTGACATTTTCTTCTTGCGGATCCACTGCCTGGGCCGCAAAGGACAAGTCGTAGGCAGATTCGGGTTGGCAGACTATGGCTATATAGGCGCCTCTTGCACGCTATGCAGCGTATTGGTCCTTTATATTTACGGTCTTATAGGTCTCTCCGCGGGAACTGGTAAGGTCCGTAGGCTTTGCTGTAACGGGCTTTAGGTTTTGGGCTTGGTGTTCCTAAGTTAGTTTAATTAGGTTGCCCTTTTGTGTAATTAGGCCTCCATTAAACTTAATTAGATTCTGCTTAATTAACTACTCTTACGGCTTTACCAAGAACTTAGCCTTTTATAGTTTAGTTTCTTTAGCGTCCGCAAAGGTCTGGTCTGCTAGGAATAGGGTATCGTCTATTTGGAGTCTAACAATACCAAGGCCGTTTAATAGGCTGTATAGGAGGCAGGGGTCATAGGTCAACTATTCCATTTTAAGTTTACTAATGTGGTGCTGGTGGTATGTCTTAAACCAATGGTTTCCGGCTTCTGGTACTCCGTATAGAGGTTTTACAACCCGTAGGATTGTTCCTGGTTGTAGGTTGAGCTTGGGGGGTGGCCGTATAAAGATGTCCCTACTTAGGTAGGTATTAGACTGCATATAGGCTTGCAAGATGTCCCATAGGTAAAGAGCTACGGGTTTGCTTTGCTGTAGTCCAGGCATAAGTGCAAGTATAATCCATTAGCTGACTCGTTAAATTGTAGGCGATTGCGTAAGAACTAAGCCCTTCCCTTGGTCGTTATAGGCTTGTATAACAAGCCTTGATTTTTTAAAAGCTTTGTTAGTATCCAGGTGCTTAATTTCGTTAACAAAGCGTGAGTTGAATATATAGACGCCTTGCGGAACGTCTTTCTCCGTTATAACCGCAAAGACGCCCTTTTTAAGTAGTCCGTTGATCTCTTTACGTTGTGAGTCTGTAAAGGGGGTTTCCTGTACTAGAACTGATATATCCGCAGGCGGAGATTGCCTTGCGGATATTCCTGCGGAGGTTAGGTAAGTCTTTGTTATAATATTCTTAGTTACAGGGTGCTTTCGGGGGCGTCCTTAACCGCGCTTTACAGTAGGTATAGCGGGTTCAGTGGGTTTCCGGAGGACTTCTAGGGTAGGCAAGGGTGCTTCTAGCTCGTCTGGTTTGGCAGTCGCTTCTGGTTTATCTGGTTTGGCGGTTACCTCCAGTTTATCTAGCTCAGTAGTTGCTTCTAGTTCGTCTAGCTTGACGTTATAGGTGTCTTCGGGCCAAAAGTAGGGTTTTACGGACGTGCTCCTAAAGCTGGTCGGGCCGCTAGGAAGTTGTATATAGCACATCTCGTTTTCTACAGCCAGTAAACGGTAGGGTCCGGTCCACTTGCCGCTTTCACACCATATAAGGACTTCAGAGTTAAGCGGGAGGTCGTATACTAGGGTCGTGTTAGGTCCGTTATAGTAGTATAGGGCGTTATTAACAGCTTGTTTAGCCCGTAGCTTGACTATCTCAGCCATCGCCTTCCGTATTGCAGCTGCTCGTTCCGTAATGGACGGGGCAGGAGGATTTAGGTTACTTATCCTTGGGTAGGCTCCGTAGACCAAGAGGGTAGGTACTAGTCCATCCAGGCCAGTAGTGTCGTTAACGGCTTTTACGGCCATCTGTAGAGCTAGTTCCTTTTAGATGTCCTTGCACTCATCTATAATAATCTAGTAAGCTCTCTGTAGGGCTAGGTGAGCTCGCTTAACAAGCCTAACGGACTAATACACCTCAACTGGAACGGCTTTTGTTAATATAGCTATAGCTATAGCATACTGCTGGAATTCCTTGCTGATAAAGTTCCTACTGGCGTTATAGGTGATATACTCAGGAGGTCCAATATACGTATTAATCTAGCAGGTCCGTAAAATATCCCAAGTATACTTTATGGATATATTTTGCAACCAACGGGTGGCTTAATAGCGGGTTGCCTCGTTAATTATATATAATACTAGGCTGCCGTTAATGTACATAATGTCTACGTATACTGAATGGTTGAAGTTAAGATCCTCATAAAGGGTAAACTTGAATCGGCCTGGGGAACGTCCGTATTTCTGGCAGTAGGAGCAGTATTTAGTTAGGTAATTAACTGCCTTCCTATTAACGTCGTTGTGTCCAGAGCGTTTAAGGACTCTATATAGCTTTTCGGCTGACGGGTGGCCAAAACAACAATATAAACGGTGGATCTCCGTACTGGTAAGGTAGCACGGGTTATAGTCGAAAGATTCCTAAATATAGGTCTGTAAAGTCTCTCCCTATATAAGGAACGGGTGTCCAAATCGTCGTGTAATTAGTAGGGTAACATACTTGCTTCCTAGGGCAGTTGCGGGGCCAATTAAGGTATCCGTAATATTGTTATAGTAAACCTGTAACCTGTCCATGTCCGCAAGGCAAAGTAAGAAAGGGGTGTCTGCTTTTACTATATAGAAGTTGACTAGGCTAATTAGGGTCTTAACTGCAACTAATCTAATTAATGCAGTTAAGCTAATGCCGAATTGGACGTTTACGGCCCCAGTTTGCATAGTGTCAATGTCCGTATTATCATTTGCGGTGGTCCTATATGCAAGGTATTGTCCGTAACCTATAGTAGACTTCTTAGAGGCGCCTGTGTTAATCATAACACCGTAGAATTCCTTGGGGGTATAGCGTTCTGTGGTAATATATGCAAATGGGTCCTGCTCATGATCTATAACGTCCGTAACGGGGGTGCTTGCGGAATGGTTTTCGGGCGCAACTAAGTGTATAAAGGAACGGTCGGCTAATACGGTCGTAATATTAAAGGCTTGGCTATCCGTAAAAGGTCTAAAAGTAGTTAGGAACGTCTCTAAGGTCTCCTGTTCCTGGTTGTCTAGGTTAAAGTCAATTATAAGGGCTTCTATTAACTCATTAGGGGGCTCCTCTTCTTCCTCTCCTTCGTATTCTAAGATAAACTAGCTAATCCGTTTATTAAATCTCTTCTTAGACCTATTACGTTCTTCCTAGGTATGCCTTGTAGACCAACATCCTTCCTTGCTACACACGAAGCATTTCTGGCTTGTTTGTCTGCGGGGGTATGCTTTCGTACGGAAGTTGCTGCAGGGGTTACGGGTGGGACTTAGTCGGTATAGGTGCTGCTAGCGGTAACGGCGGTCCGTAAAGTAGACGTCTGAGTCTGTCTACGGATATTAAATATCTGTAGTAAAGGCTTAAGTACTGCCCAGTAGGTTTGAGACTTCGTACGTTATAATAGAGGAGCGTAGGTCATTAATAAGGCCAGCTAAGGTGTCTACAGGCTTATAATAGGCGTACTTGCAGGGCTCTACTTCCTGGCAAGCCGTAATAAGTTTATTGTGCAGGAAGTCGTCTGTTTGAAGCTTAGTGTCAAGGCCGTGCTATAGGTGCCGGAGGTCTTTAATAAGGATTTGTAGACACTCTATAGTCGATTTTTCAGTGTTCTTATTAATTACGGTCCGTAGCTTAGTTGTATTCTATTAGGTAAGAATATCACGCCTATATTCCGGTCCTTTAAAGTAGTTACGGGTAGCTTCGTATAGCTTATCAAAGGGGACACCAAGGGGGTTGCTCTTAAGGTTGGTGTAGTAGTGGTTAAGTGCTAGGCCGCGCAGCATAGTAGAGTAGGCTTGGCTAAACTCTTGTTTAGAAATATTAGCCTTCTAGCAGAGGTCCGTAAAGATGGTCAGTTTAAAGTCAAAGTTATCATTTTCACCGCTATACTTGGATTTGTTGGTGTAGAGCTTGGCTAGATTAGCCAGTTCCTTGCCGTAGGTCTTTACTTAGATAGTTTGCGGATCTGTGACTTAAATAACGGAAGGGGTTTGGTCCGTGTTTTGGTTTACAGGGGTGTTACATTCCGTAATTTAGGTTACGGGGGTATTGCGGTCCGTAACTTAAGTACTAGGTATGCTTTGGCCCGTAAAATCAATTCCAAAACTGCTTGGGTTTGTAGGACGAATTTGGTTAAGAGGGTCAGGTATAAGGCCAGCGATTATATTAAGTTTGGAAGAAGTAAAGAGTTCCTTAATTTCTTAGAACTAGTCTAGGATTTCCTCCTTAGTCCATTCCGTTTGGTCCTTTTCATGTATAGTGTTGTATAAGGACTATGCAACAGTAACTCGTTTATTCCTTTCAACCCATACACCTTAGTTACGTAAATGGGTTCGTAGTTTGCGAATAGTAGTAGGGTTGCAGGCTTTAAAAATAGCTTCCGTAAAGTCCGCAAAGTCTTCCTAGTATTGCTCCCATAGGTCGTCATTTATAAGCTCAAAGTGTTTGTATTCAAGGATTTTGAAACTAATGTAGTCGTTAACGTTATTTATAGACGTAACGTCAACTCCTTGTCTCCACTTCTTTTAACCTTCGCTGACTTGCTTGCTGATATCTGCCATACTATATAGTGTAGTGCGTAGCGGGCGGAAGAGTTCTTGTGGGGGTCCGTAAAATCGGTTTACGGGCCGTAAGGGTTCGTAGGAGGGTAAGGGGTTTCCGCAAAAGGTCCAAAAAGGTTTAAGGTTCAAGGGGGTTAAGGATAGGGGTTCTGTATAGGTCTATATTCGCGTCTATAACTTCCGGTAAACCGTACTAAGACTTGAATAAGTATACAGAGTTGGAGATAAGTCCGTAATCCCCGACTTCTGACCTTCCAGTAGGTCGTACTAGGAGTCTAAATGGGTGGTCGCTGTCGTGTATATCGCTCGGGGGGAGGTATTAAGTGATTGCTAATCTGTGCGCGCTTACTAATCAGTGTTCGTACTAACTTAATAGCACGAGTGAGTCATATCCACGGGCACGAAATACATGTAGTATCGTATACTTGTTTGGATGGTGACTGTTAATTGTATAAAGCAGACTACGTGGTCTATATACTAATGCACCTCCCCCCTAATTAGTCAGTGCTTCATAAGTGCACCAGACGCGTAAGCGAGTGGTTGGTGCACTGAACGCGTAAACGCGTACCTGGTGTACCGAACGCGTAAGCACGCGTTTGGTACAACA